>ERZ807291.27-NODE-27-length-194873-cov-47.353309_pt1 | contig 194873 bp, 184 predicted proteins | sample MGYA00521257_ERZ807291 | MGnify/ENA primary metagenome ERZ807291 (study PRJEB31413, sample SAMN03169783) | marine metagenome | biome: Marine; feature: Water; material: Subsurface seawater | place: North Sea | collected 2011-04-28 | depth 1 m m ... | reverse complement strand
TCCTGTACCGCCAATATGATTACGACTCTCCAGCGCTTTTTCAAGAGACAAAAGGTCAATCATTTCATTATCGATTAACGGGCATATGAGCTGCAGTTCTTTGATTGATAACTCTGAGATATCGCAATTTTTTTGGCTTGCCGACTTCACCGCTTTTGCTACTACCTCATGAGCTTCTCTAAAAGGAAGTCCCTTGCGAACAAGGTGATCCGCAAGGTCAGTTGCTGTTGCAAAGCCCTTCGCAGTTGCCGCGTACATCGTGTCTTTATTTACTGATATACCGTTTAACATATCGGTAAATACTAATAATGTTTCGCGGATAGTTTGCGCAGTATCAAATAAGGGTTCTTTGTCTTCTTGATTATCCTTGTTGTAGGCAAGTGGTTGCCCCTTCATTAGCGTAAGTAACGCCACAACGTGTCCATTAACACGGCCAGTTTTACCTCGAACTAATTCAGGGACATCAGGGTTCTTTTTTTGAGGCATCATAGATGAGCCAGTACAGAATCGATCGGCTATTTCTATGTAATTAAATTGAGGGCTCATCCAAAGGATCAGCTCTTCTGAAAATCTCGATAAATGCGTCATCAGCAAGGCTGCAGCCATGCAAAATTCTATTGCAAAATCACGGTCAGAAACGGCGTCTAGAGAGTTTTCACAAACACCGTTAAAACCGAGTGCCTTTGCAACGTGAAGTCTATCAATGTTAAAGGTGGTGCCAGCCAGCGCCCCTGAGCCTAAGGGTAGTTGATTCACGCGTTTATTTATGTCTTGCAGTCGTTCGACATCTCGTTTAGTCATCTCGAAATAGGCCATCAAGTGATGTGCGAAGGAAATCGGTTGGGCCACTTGAAGGTGGGTGAGGCCAGGCATCACCGTACTGGTATGGAGCTCCGCGAGATTCAGGAGATTGGTTTGAAATTGATGTATCAATCCAACCGTTATATCGATTTGATCTCTTACGTAAAGCCTTATATCAGTGGCAACTTGATCGTTTCTCGAGCGAGCGGTATGAAGTTTTTTACCTGCATCCCCAATTAATTCCGTGAGGCGGTACTCGATGTTAAGGTGGACATCTTCGTAATCAAGTGACCAGTTAAAATCACCGTTTTGGATTTCAGACTTAATTTGTGCAAGCCCCTGTTTGATCGCTAAGAGTTCCTCATCGCTGATTATTTGCTGAGTAGCCAGCATTTCTGCGTGTGCGATGGAGCCCTTGATATCATATTCAGCGAGCTGATAATCAAAACCAACGGAGGCGGTATATCTTTTAACGAGCTCGTCGACTGGTTCATTAAACCGCCCGGACCACGATTCTTGAGCACTATTTTTGTATTTTTTACTCATAAATGAATATTTTTTGATTCTTCGTTTTGATATTTTAGTGGTTTTGGGGAGGATAAGTATATTTCTAGATAAGCATATATCCAAAATACCCATTTCGCACTTTCTAAGGAGGCAGTTGTGCTTTGGTAAGGTATCATTAGGTTTACAAAGTGAAGAAACAGTATAAGGCTTGACTTGATTGAGGATTAGCTTGATTACTGCCACTCAAAATTTTATGTTTTGGTTGACGAACTGGAAGCAATTCGAATGAATAAGGTGGTTATCGCGACTCGAGAGAGCGCATTAGCACTTTGGCAAGCCAATAGAATTAAAGATTTACTATTGAATGCTGATCCAAAGCTACAAGTTGAAATCCTTGGGATGACAACCGAGGGAGATCAAAAATTAGAAACCTCTCTTGCTAAAATAGGCGGTAAAGGTCTATTTGTTAAAGAGTTGGAACAAGCAATGCTGGATGGGCGCGCCGACATTGCGGTCCATTCTATGAAAGATGTGCCCGTTAATTTGCCAAAGGGTTTTCGTATAGCAGCCATTTTAGATAGAGAAGATGTCAGAGATGCTTTTGTTTCCAACAATTACAAGCGCTTGAGTGACGTGCCAAAAGGCAGAGTGATTGGAACATCTAGCCTTAGACGTGAAAGTCAAATAAGGAACCAGTTCGATGGCCTTAGTGTGCGCCCATTAAGAGGGAACATTCAAACTCGCTTGCGCAAACTCGATGAGGGTCAGTTTGAAGGCATTATTTTGGCCGCAGCCGGGTTGGAAAGGTTGGGTCTTCGAGAACGAATTGTTCAGTATTTACCCGTCGACATCAGTATTCCCTCTGTAGGACAAGGGGCTTTGGGAATTGAGTGTTTAGATACGCGGCAAGATATTATTGATTTATTAAGTGGATTGGATCACGAGCCAACAAGAATATGTGTAGAGGGTGAACGCTCAGTGTCTAGATTATTGGGCGGCTCATGCACCTCACCTTTAGGAGCTTATGCCCGTATCTTAGATAATCACCTTGAGATGAGCGCGTTTGTGGCTGCGCCAAACGGATCGACGTGCCTCAGAGTGGTGGGTCGAGATGAAATTAATAAGAGCGGTGCGATGCGCTTGAGTCAGAAGCTTGTCAATGAGTTGAGTGCCCTGGGCGCTCGCACGCTTCTTGATGCAATTGAATAGGCGTATTCCGTGACGCATAGGACTTTAGAGGGGAAAGCAATATTGATTGCAAGACCACGGGGTCAGGCAGAGTACCTTATGAATCAAATAGAGAGTCGAGCCGGACGAGCAATACTTTGTCCCGCTATCGATGTGATCGAATTACCCACTAAGTTGATCGGCTCGGTGAGCGCGTATGATGCTGTTATTTTCGTCAGTCCAACTTCAGTTCAGATGGGGTGGAAAAAAGTTAAAGGATTGATAGAGGGCTCAAGAAACACATTGATAGCAGCTGTAGGCAGTGCTACCGCAAATAAAATCTTGGGTGAAGGTTTTAAGGTACTCTTTCCTGAAGGCCAGGGCGGGGCACGTGCACTAATTGCAGTGCTTAGAGACCAACTAAACCTATCCAGTTCTAGGGTGTTAGTGGTCAATGGTGACGGTGGGGATGGTGATTTAGAGGATTTGTTAAAGCTTGAGGGTTTAGAAGTCGACACTTTTGCGTGTTATCGGCGTTTGGATATACGAGACGCTAGCCAGCCTGAACGCTTGGGCGCTATGCGTGATGGGTTTGACGCATGGGTTGCTACCAGTCGAAGATCCATCGGTAATATGTTGGCTCAATTCAAGGGCCAGAGAATAAAGTTGAAGACTACTCCACTATTCGTAAATCATTCTGCTATTGCTAATGAAGCTCTCGTGAAGGGTGTGACAAATGTTTTTGTCTGCCAAGATGCTGGTGCGGCTATGATTCAAAGTATTGAAGACTGGTTTATGTCATTTAAATTAGAAGAATAAGAGGGTTTTCTTTTGATGGATCAACAAAATTTGGAATCAAAATCTGCTGATGAAGGGGATGGTATAAAAGAGGCCGCGCCCTTACCTGAAGGCATAGTTAAATCTAAGGGGTCCTGGCTTGCTAGGTTTTCTGCGTTCATCGGGATGGTTAACTTAGTCGCAATCATACTGTTTGGTGTTTGGTATGCCCAAAATATTACAAGTGAAAAAGACCAAATTAAAGCGAATAAGCTTGCCTTAAATAGGCATGCGAACCAACTGCAAATTGAATTGAGTGAGAGTGTTCCGAATTTGGGTGACAGGGTAAAAACGCAGGGACTCGAGCTCGAACGTTTGATTGCTGTTGTCGCACAAATTGAAAATAGTGAACAGTCTCTTGAAAGAAAATCTGGGATAAATCAGTCCGTGATTTTTTGGTATCTGAGAGATCTACTCGCACAAATAAATGGGGTACCGCTTGACGCGACGACGCACAGAGTAGGCTTAGCTTATCTGCAGCAATTGAGGGATACGCTGACCACCCTTGATTTGGGGGTGCAAGCTGAAGGAATATCTGTAGCACTTAATCAAGATTTAATATCTTTAGAGGGCACTAAGACGCTCAATAGTTCGTTGATGGAGACTGAACTAGTACGATTGATAGAGTCGTCGAGTCATTTGGAGTTGCCGATTGATAGTTCTTCAGCTGATGCAAGTTCGACGGTTGACAATTCAAACTTAAATGCTGATTGGTCGTTTTTGAACAATCTATGGCAAGAAATTAAATCGCTTATTCAAGTGAGGCAAGTGGAAGGACTCAGCGCAAGCCTGGATACAAAATACTTTTATCGAGAGGCTCTGAGGTTAAAGCTTTTGGAGGCTATTTATTTGATTAAAGCGGGCGACATAGCACGGATTACCGTCTGTCTTAATGAAATTCAAGTGCACATAAGGGCAAACTTTGATTTACAAGGGGCAGAAACTCAAGCTGCATTAGCTTTGATTGCAAACGTAAAGGGTATGACGGACGTTACCGTGCATGATTTTTCTTCGACTCTCACCTCAATTGAGGATTATTTCCTTAATATAAATTCGGATAAGACTGCTGATTAATATACTTCTTAAAATAGGACTTAATGTGCTTACTCGGAAAATAATGCTCTTTTCGTTGAGAACCGTGATATGAGACCAATTTTTTCGCTATTAGCTATTGGGTTTTTCGCGTTTGCATTTGTTTCTTTTGCGAAATACAGCGATGGAATTATTCTTTTTAGAGGATTCGGTTATCAAGTCGAGTTCTCTTTAATGATGTTTATTATTTTACAAATAGGTCTTATTATATTTTTATATCTTAGCCTCAAGATACTGTCTTTTGTGCTGAGCTCAAAGAGAAAAATATTAGCTTATTTAAAGAGTCGCCAAGAGCGAAAAGAGATCTCAAGGCTTAAGGGCGCGATTAAAAATTTAGTTGCCGGAGAAACGTCGATCTTATATGAACAAGCAAAGAAATATATTCGAGAAGGTAATGCGGCTTCTAAGGAAATGCTTTTAGTAGCTGCTAGAGCTGCACATCTCGAGGGCGAATACTCTGATCGTGACATATATATTGCGCAACTTGAGGAGAGCGAAGCAGACGATATTTATCTTACTAAAGCACTGATGTTGATTGATGAGGGCCGACATCATGATGCATTAGGTGCTCTTCACAAAATACAAAAAAGAAGCGTAGGTTCTGTTCGAGCTGAGTTGGCAGCCCTGAGGATTGGTCGAAATTGGGACAGGGTTCTGACGTTGATTAAAGTCGCCAGGAAACTTAATGCGATGAATTCGGATGCTTGTCATCGCATTGAGCTTGAGGCAATTGTAGGGCAGCTAGCTAATTTAAACATGTCGCTGCCTGAGGTCGAACAAGTTTCTAAGGACGCTGGCAAGCGAATTAGGAGTGAGCCAAGCTTTGTTTTGTCAATGTCAAAGGCGTTATGGTCGCGGGGAGCAGCTCATTCCGCACAAGAGATAGTAGAGAATTACTTGAAGTCTGCCTGGGATGATGCTTTGGTGAAACATTATGTTCAGATTTCAGAAAATCACAATTTGTTGGCTTTGGAAAAAGTTGAGGGATGGTTAGTTAAGCAACCGCATAATCATATGTTGCTCATGGCGTTGGGTGTTATGTGTCGTGATCGAGAGTTATGGGGAAAATCCGAGAGTTATCTTCGTGCAAGTGATGCGCTCAATGCCTCTGCGGAGGTGGCATATGAGTTATCTGAGCTATATAAAATTATGAATCGATTGCAAGAATCTAGAGCCCAATTAGAGTTATTCGCTGTTCGACAAGTTGGGAATTTTTAGTAAGAAATGAGTGGTGTATGAATAAGTACGTAAAAACGGCTGAGTTGTCCCGAAAAGAGCATGCTCTGCGAAAAGACATTAGGCTTCTCGGCGGGATTTTGGGCGATACGATTCGCGATCAAGAGGGTCAGAGTCTATTTGACCTCGTGGAAAAAACACGACAACTATCGGTCTCGCTTCAACGCAAGGGTACTGACTCAGCAAAAAAAAGACTGTTCAAGAGGCTGAGATCTTTAGATAGTTATGCAACCAGTGTTGTAATCCGGTCGTACTGTTATTTCTCGCTTCTCGCTAATATTGCTGAAGATCAGCATCACGTTCGTCGCCGGCGTGCTTACGAGGCGGCTCGTTCAGGACCTCAGGCCGGATCATTGGATGCGGTAATGAATATGCCTGAGGTGCAGGCGATGACGTCTAAGCATTTGGAGGCGTTTTTCTCTCAAAGCTTAATTGTTCCAGTTCTTACTGCCCACCCAACCGAGGTCCAACGGAAAAGTATCCTCGATCTTCAAAATCAAATTGCTGAATTATTAAATAAACGCGATCGAGAGAATCTCACCCCGGTTGAGTTGCGTCGAAATGAAGAGTTACTTCGGAGGTCAATACTTACGTTGTGGCAAACCCGGATATTGCGGACGTTAAAACTAAGCGTACAAGATGAAATAGATAACGGCATCTCATTCTATGAGTCTACTTTTTTAAAGGAGTTACCTCGGCTCTATGGTGATATTGAAGACCGTATATACTCGGCCTCCAGCCAGTCTCAGTCATCTACTGCGTTAGCAAGTTTTTTCAAAATGGGCAGTTGGATCGGCGGCGATCGAGATGGTAACCCTTTTGTTACTGATGAAGTCATGTCTTATGCCGTTGAAAAACAAAGCTACATACTGTATGCGTTCTACCAAAACGAGCTAGAGGCTTTGAGCGGGGAGTTGTCCCAATCGGATTGGCGTGTTCAAGTTACGCATCAATTAATAGGTTTAGCGGATCAGTCAATAGATAGTTCGGACCATAGAAAAGATGAGCATTACCGGCGTGCCATCAAGGCGATTCGTGCTCGATTAGCGAAGGCATTTGCAGATGAACGAAGTTTATCCGAGTATTCCGCTCAAAACAGTGCAGTCGGTTATACAAGTCCGACAGAGTTTTTAGAAGACCTCAAGATTATTAGCGATTCGTTGTATCAGAATAGAAGCGCGCTTGTCGCGAGAGGAAGGATTCGCACTTTAATTCGCGCTGCTGATGTGTTTGGATTCCACCTGGCCTCACTGGATATGAGGCAGCATTCAGGAGTACATGAGCAAGTAATTTCTGATCTATTTTCGCGTGGTGTGAGTAAGACGGGATACGATAATCTTGGCGAACAGGAAAAAAGAGATTGGTTGTTAAGCGAGTTGATTGTATCAAGACCACTTCGGTCGACTTTTCTTAAGTATAACGAGTTGACTCGCCAAGAGCTCAAGATTCTTGATGCGGCTAATAAACTGCAACGTGGCTATGGAGCGGCATCGATTGCAAATTATGTGATATCCCAAACTAATGACGTGAGTGATATTTTTGAAGTCGCGCTTCTACTAAAGGAGTCTGGTGCTTTAATTGCTGGGGATAATCCGACTTGCTCAATGAATATTGTGCCGCTTTTTGAAACGATCACAGACTTGAGAAACTCTTCTAAAGTGATGCACGCACTATTCTCCGATCCGTTTTATAGAAAATTACTGAGCAGCAGACATAATGTTCAGGAGGTAATGCTTGGCTATTCGGACAGCAACAAGGACGGAGGCTTCTTAACGGCTAACTGGGAGATATACCACGCGGAAAAACAGCTTGTTAAAGTATTTGAAGCTCATGGCGTCAAGCTAAGAATTTTTCACGGTAGAGGCGGAACAGTCGGGCGTGGTGGAGGTCCGAGTTACGAGGCTATTCTTGCTCAACCGGCTGGAAGTGTTGCTGGCCAGATCAGAATTACCGAGCAGGGTGAGGTGATCGCCAGTAAATATTCTGATCCGGAAATTGGTCGTCGGAATCTTGAAACACTTGTCGCAGCGACGCTTCAGGCCACAGTTGCTCCTGAGGATACTGATCGCTCGGAGACGCTTATCGATTATGAGAATGCTTTGCGTGAAATGGCTCATGATAGTTTCGTGTCCTACCGGGCCCTCGTGTTTGAAGATCCAGGGTTTGTGGAATTCTTCCATCAATCAACACCTATCGCAGAAATTGCAGATCTGAATGTCGGAAGTCGGCCTGCATCTCGCGGTAAGTCTAATCGTATTGAGGATCTCAGGGCCATACCTTGGGTATTTTCGTGGTCTTTATCGAGGATGATGCTGCCCGGTTGGTATGGTTTTGGTTCTGCGGTCGAATCCTGGGTGAAAAGTCACGGTGATCAAGCGATTGTTAGGTTACAACAAATGTATCGAGATTGGGCGTTTTTTAATGTCATGCTTTCGAATATGGACATGGTTCTTGCAAAAAGTGATCTCGGAATTGCCCGTCGGTATGCTGAGCTAGTTCAAGATGAGATTTTAAGGAATCGTATATTTGGACGAATCGAACAAGAGTGGGCGCTATCGGTCAAATGGTTACTAAAAATAAGTAACCAATCTTGTTTGTTAGAAAGGAATCCTTCGTTGTCCAGGAGTTTGCAGAGCCGATCTCCTTACATCGATACACTCAATCATTTGCAAATTGGGCTCATGGAGCGATATCGAAGCGGCACTCAAGATGAGAAGTTAAAACGCTCTATATTGCAAACAATCAACGGAATTTCAGCCGGGCTCAGAAACAGCGGCTAATTTATGCATCGACGGTCCTAATGGCTATTTTTTTGAATCTACAGAAGGCGTAAACGCATCAGAGAAAAACGCCTCCTCGGGCAACTTGCATTTTTCGGTGAAGTCTTTGTGCGCGGCCTCAACCATAACTGGAACCCCGCATGAATAGACCTCATAGTTAGTCATGTCCGGATAATCTGTCATAGCCGCAACATGAACAAGGCCAGTCCTACCCGTCCACTCGTCCTCTGGTTCTTGATCTGAAACAACTGGAATGAACGTGAAATTATCGTACTCGTCTTGCCACTGATTCGCTAATTCACTCATATAAATGTCCTTAGGTCTCCGCCCGCCCCAATATAGAACCATTGTTCTGCTCATTTTTTTCTCAAAGGTATATTCAATAATGCTTTTGATCGGAGCAAAGCCAGTGCCACTAGCTACAAGTATTATCGGTTTTTCTGTTTCTTCTCTTAGGAAAAAGGTGCCCAGTGGACCTTCGAATCTGAGGATATCTTTTTCTTTCAACGTTTCAAACACTTGTTTTGTAAATGTCCCATTTGCCATACTTCGAACATGTAATTCAAGATATTCGTTTTTATGAGGAGGATTACCCATCGAGTAGCTTCGTCGCTTTCCTTCTCGCAGTAGTACGTCGATATACTGCCCCGCAAAAAATTGAAACCTCTCGTTAGCGGGTAGTTTGAGTTTTAACACGACAACGTCCTCTGCAACACGTTCTATTTTTTCCACGCGACTTGGTAATCGACGCACTTCGATATCACCACTTGATTCTATTTCTCTAGCTTCTATGGTTAAGTCGCTTTGAGGGACTGCTTGGCAAAACAACGAAAGTCCATCGCGCTTTTCGAATTCTGCGAGTGCGGAGCTCTGTGGGTTACCGTGGTCGACGGTTCCCTTAATAATTTTACCTTTACAGGCAGCGCATGCGCCATTACGACATCCGTAAGGTAGGGTAAATCCCGAGCGCATTGCCGCAGCAAGAATGGTTTCGTCTTCGTTAGCAATAAATGAGTTGCCGCTCGGTTGAATTGTAACTTTATGCGTCATTATGGTGATAACCTTAAGCTGGTATTTTAAAAATGATTGGTTTCTTGGTATTTAAGTTGTAACAGACGTCAATTCTGATTATGAGAAGACTTTTAATCGTAGGCTACGGAGACATCGGAAAGCGGTTCGCTGCGCGGTATGCGTCTCAATTTAGTCTCACTGCTGTATGTCGAACTAAGATTAATGATTCTTCCTCCTCGATACGGTCTGTCAATTGGTTAAATGCAGATCTTGATACGCCACAAACGTTGCGAAGATTAGCCGGATTATCAGACGATGTGGTGTATCTTGCACCTCCAAATCCGAATGGACCCGCAGATAAACGAGTTCGTAACTTTTTAGGATCTATTTCAACCGGCGTAAGAATACCACAGCGACTTGTATATATGAGTACCACTGGAGTTTACGGGGATTGCGCGGGTGAATTTGTATGTGAGACGAGGATGGCCAAGCCGCAAACAGATCGAGCTCGGAGGCGTTTGGATGCGGAGACTCAAGTGCGGGCTTGGTCTAAAAAGACGGGATGTTTATCGGTGGTTCTCAGGGTTCCCGGCATTTATGCATCTGACCGCCTGCCACTCAAAAGACTGATGAGCGGGCTTTCGGCCGTCAATGCTAGTGAGGACAGTTTTACAAACCATATCCATGCTGACGACTTAGCGCGAATAATTTTCTTTGCACTAAGCCGAGGTGTAAATGGTCGAATATATAACTGCGCGGATGACTCACGGATTAAAGCAGGTGATTATTTTGATTTAATTGCGATCAGGTCTGGTCTTCCGCTGCCACCTCGTGTTTCCAGGTCAGAGGCGGAACGGATCCTGTCCAGTATGTCGTGGTCCTTTTTGAGGGAGTCGCGTTTAATCTCTAATAATCGAATGAAGCGCGAGCTTAAAGTGCACCTAGAATACCCCACAGTTAATGATGGGGTGCCAAATAAGATAACAATCCCGTCATGATTGACGGCCACTAAGACGGGAGAGCGATATTTTTAGCTTCGTCGTTGACTATTGCAAAGCCGCGTTAAAAAATAAAGTGGGTGTCATTTTGAAGAGGCTTTTTACGCTACTGATCGTCTGTTGCTTTTCTCAGGCTGGCGCGAATAATCTCAGCAACTCGAACGCAGAGGATTTTTACCGACTATCGGGAAAGTTGATAGAACGAAATAAGCTAGTGCTCACTTACAATATTGATCATTGTTGTTATATTTATAAGCGTAGTCTGAGTTTCAACTCATTAGTAGCTGGCGCAGAAATTTCTAATGTGATTTTCCCAACAGCGCTTCAACATAAAGACGAATTTTTTGGTGATGTGGAAGTCTATAGAGGTAAATTAGTAATTAAGATGGATGTAGAAATAAGTCAAGCGCACCAAAAACTGGGTGCTTTAAAACTGGCTGCTAAACACCAAGGTTGTTCTGATGAAGGTATTTGTTTTTTGCCTGAGGACAACATATTGAGTTTCAGTTTTTTACCGGGATTGGATTAAGTGTTGGTCGTAAGGATGAACATATTGTGAGGAACGTTTGGATAGCTTTGATTGTTATATTGTCCATCGTGGCTGGGGCCCTCCTTGGAAATATGGGCCCTAAAATCGACGAACGTGCAGTTAAAAGTGCACAAATTGCGCAATTTAAGGATTTATCGGGAAGCTGGCGCCGACTATCAGACTGGGATGGAAGTTACCGCATTGTGAATTTTTGGGCTACCTGGTGTCCTCCTTGTCTCGAAGAGATACCGCTCTTTATAGCGCTTCATCAGGAGTTTATCGATATCAATATGACGTTTATTGGTATTGCGGTTGATGACGCTGAGCGGGTTCGGGATTTCGTTGAGACTAATCGGGTTAACTATCCGGTACTCGTGGGCTCTGGCGATGCCCTCCGAATTTCTGAGGCTTTTGGAAATCACAGGTCGGGCCTGCCATTTACGGTCTTCTTGTCGCCAGATGGAACCCTTATCGACACCCATTCGGGTGTGGTTCCAGCGTCTAAAATACGCGAATTTGCTGCTAAAATACGATAAAAATAGAATATTAGCATTTAAAATCAATTTATTGTTTTTATTTTCAAGTATTCAAACCGGTGCCTCTATCTTCATTTCGCATGCAAACTAAAACATTGGATAAATAAACGATAAAGGCGTGTATAATCGGCGATTATGTCGTTATCTCCCATTAATTTAGGCTCATCTCTCACTGACTGATAGGCTCGGAATATGCTAAATGATATGAAACCGTTAAATCCTTGCGATGTAGCATTACTCAATGGACCAAATCTTAATCTCTTAGGAACAAGAGAGCCGGAGGTCTATGGAGCTGACACGCTTAAATCTATAGAAGCTAAAATGATGGCGAAAGCGAACGCAGCTGGCCTCAAATTAGAGTCTCGTCAAACAAATTTCGAGGGCGAGTTAGTTTCTCTTATTCAACAAATGAAATCAGCTGGAACAACATTTCTGATTATCAACGCAGCGGCGTATACGCATACAAGTATCGCAATTCGCGATGCGATAGCTGCGGTAGACGTACCGTTTATCGAGGTTCATTTGTCAAATATCTACCAGCGCGAGCAGTTTCGGCATCACTCGTATCTAAGCGAAAGGGCAGAGGCAGTGATTTGTGGATTTGGGGCGATGGGGTACGACGTTGCGTTGGATTATGTAATCGGAAAATTGAGGGGAAGTCTGTAATGGATTTGCGAAAATTAAAAAAATTAATCGATCTGGTTAAAGAGTCGGGAATAGAGGAGCTCGAAATCACGGAAGGTGAAGAGCGGGTTCGAATTAACAGTGGAAATAAAGCCGCTATGGCATCGGTTGCCTCCCCTTTGGTCGCTCCGATTCAAGTGGATTTGCCGCGCCAAGCTGAAGAGCTAATAGCTCCTTCGGACAGTCCGTCGAGTCCAGCTGATGAGGGTTTCAATATGAAGTCTCCGATGGTCGGGACGTTTTATCGCGCGTCAAACCCTGACTCTGCGCCGTTCGTCGAACTGGGGCAAACAGTCACTGAAGGTGAAACGGTGTGCATTATCGAAGCAATGAAATTGCTGAACGAAATCGAGGCTGAGAAGTCGGGGGTTATCAAAAAGATCCTCGTGGAAAACGGCCAGCCAGTGGAGTTTGGCCAGCCTCTTTTTGTCATTGTTTAATGTCTCTTGGCAGCGATTAAAAGTTGAGCTCTTGTGCGCGTAAGACTTCCAGTTAAGGGGTGTAAAGAAATTTATGTTTGAAAAGATTTTAATTGCGAATCGAGGCGAAATAGCTTTAAGGATTCAGCGAGCATGTAGGGAAATGGGCATAAAAACTGTCGCGGTGCACTCTGAGGCAGATGCTGAAGCAAAGTATGTTCGTCTTGCGGACGAATCTGTTTGTATCGGTCCGCCCTCGAGCACTGATTCTTACTTGAATGTACCCGCGATTATTAGCGCTGCCGAGGTCACTGACGCTCAAGCAATTCATCCAGGATATGGGTTTCTCTCAGAAAATGCCGATTTTGCCGAACGAGTGGAGCAAAGTGGATTCGTTTTCATCGGGCCAAAACCCGAGACTATTCGATTGATGGGAGATAAAGTCAGCGCAAAAATCGCTATGATTAAAGCGGGAATACCCGTTGTACCCGGCAGTGAGGGTGCACTTCCAGATGATCCAAAAGAAATTATTGGCATTGCCAGAGATATCGGTTACCCAGTAATCATTAAGGCGTCCGGAGGTGGTGGGGGGCGAGGGATGAGAGTGGTGCATACCGAGGCCGCACTGGTTAATGCTGTAAATATGACCAAACAAGAGGCTCAAGTCGCATTCGGGAATCCTACTGTTTACATGGAGAAATTTCTGGAATATCCAAGGCATATTGAGGTTCAAGTCTTGGCAGATCAGCACAAACACGCTGTCTATCTAGGAGATCGAGATTGTTCTCTCCAGCGACGCCACCAAAAGGTAATTGAGGAGGCGCCTGCACCACATGTTCGGCCTAGGGAGCGTGCAAGGATTGGTGAGAAATGCGCTGAGGCGTGCAGAAAAATCGGATATCGAGGCGCCGGCACATTTGAATTTTTATATGAGAACGCGAAGTTCTATTTCATTGAAATGAATACGCGCGTTCAAGTTGAGCACCCCGTTACTGAGATGATTACCGGTATTGACATTGTAAAGACGCAAATCACAGTTGCCTTTGGGGAGAAGTTACCCTTTAGGCAAAAAGATATTCAGTTTAATGGGCACGCAGTGGAATGCCGAATAAATGCGGAGCATCCCTATAAATTTACTCCGTCACCGGGCAGAATTAACACCTTGCACATACCAGGTGGTCCTGGGATAAGGGTGGATTCGCACGCATATCAGAATTATTTCGTACCGCCTTATTACGATTCCTTAATTGGCAAATTGATCGCGCATGGCGATACCCGATCACAAGCACTTTCGCGACTGAGAGTGGCTTTATCTGAGATGGTTGTAGAGGGTATCGAGACAAATATACCGCTACATCGCGAGTTGGTGGCTGATGCTAAATTTGTCGAGGGTGGTGTCAGTATTCATTATCTTGAGAAGAAGCTGTCAGATACGTAAGTTGTTTATTTTAATCAAATTATGTAGGTTCGATCATGGCTTGGTTATCCTTAGAGTTTAGGGTTTCAGGGGCGGACGTAGAGGTTTTAAGTGACGCATTGTTTGCTGTTGGGGCGTTATCAGTCGATGTGACTGATGCGGATCAGGGATCTCAGGAAGAAAGAGCGATCTACCTTGAGCCCGGTGAGGACATCCTTCTGTCGTGGGGGCGCAATTCCGTTGTTGGTCTTTTTGATAGACAATCCTACTCTGACCAAATTCTTTCCGCTTTGGCGACCGCGGTTCATCCTTTAAAGTTGCCAGAGCCCGTCGAGTATCGGATTGATGATCAAGACTGGGTTCGTTTGACGCAACAACAATTTGAACCGATACAAATAACGCAACGTCTACAAATATCCCCGAGCTGGTCCGCTGTTAAAGATGGATCAGATGTAAATATTATCCTTGACCCTGGTCTCGCTTTTGGCACAGGTAGTCACCCGACGACCCAGCTATGTTTGGAATGGTTAGAGCATCATATAACGACCGGGAAAACAGTCATAGACTATGGGTGTGGATCCGGAATCCTAGCAATCGCTGCAAAAAAATTTGGAGCGGGTGACGTAGTGGCGGTCGATATTGATGAAGATGCGATCCAGTCGACCTGTTACAACGCAAAAAGAAATAAGACGGCGGTAGAAGTGATTTCTGCAATCGAGAACGTTAATATAAAAGCCGACATTGTTGTGGCAAATATTTTGCCATCTCCTTTAACAGTCTTGGCCCCCCTATTGGCTCAGTTGGTTAAGCCTGGTGGGCAGATCGTTTTGTCAGGCATTCTGGTGGATCAAGGATCAGACCTAATGAGTCTTTATGGGCAGTGGTTTGAAATGAGCACTTATAAAGTCATGGATGAATGGGTTTGTTTGCAAGGTAATAAACTCGGATCTTAAGGTCATGAAATTATTTCTTTCATGCCCTCAATGTACACATTTGTTTGAATCGACTTCAACGCAATTGATTGAAAATGCTGGTCGTATTGAGTGTCCCAGTTGTGAATATTTATTTGATGGATATGCTCATTATCGTTTTGACGGTTTGGAAGCGGACCAGCCTGTAAAAAAAGGTGGTTACATTAGTTCAATAGCATCTACCGAAAAAAAACCGCAAGTAGATATTTCCAGTTCTGATAATCTCGGTCAATCAGTCGAAATTCAAAGCCTGGATTCTCAGGTTGGCGAGAATAAAATTTCACGCTTATCGAACGGCCTCAATTTATACGAGGCTGTTTTTGCTCCTCTACCGCAAAAAAAGTCTATTTGGCGGTTAGCAAATATCATCTTATTTATGATCTTTGGAGTATTGATAGCTATAAATTTTAATAAACAAATTTCGGTGAGTATGCTTCAAAGCTCAGATTGGGCTTATCAAGTATGCGAGAGAATTGGTTGTGAATTTAGAAGTGCCCGACGTATTAGTGAGCTTAGATTAGTAGGAGCAGATTTAGTGATAAGGTCTGATATCGGTCAAGATGTATATCAGTTTCGTGCGACCATTCAAAATCTAGGGGCCGAGTCACTTCAATTACCAGCTATCGAATTAAAGTTATCCGATATTCAGGGTCGAGTCATAACAAGCCGAGTCGTTTATCCAATAGAGTACAGCGAGGATGTTGTTGATTTAGAATTAGGAACAAAGATGGAGCATCAAGTGAGTCTATTACTACGGGTTGGGGAAGGCTCGCCCGTCGCGTTCGATAGTTACTTATTTTATCCAAAAGAGGATAAGGTTTACTGAAAGAGAGTTTTTCTTGTTTCCATCATTGAAACAACAGTTTTTAGGGTAGGGTGTCACAATATGAAAGATATGAAATTTAGCGATACACACCAATGGGTTTCCCCTCACGATGAGGATGTCGCGTATATAGGGATAAGCGATTACGCCCAAGAATCTTTGGGTGACATTGTCTACATTGATACTCCATCAATAGGAGCTAAATTTAAGGCAGGTGAGCAATGTGGAACGATCGAGTCGGTGAAGACTGCATCTGATCTATTCATGCCCATAGACGGAGAGGTTATTGAAATAAATGGATTATTAAGTGATCAGCCAGAGCTGATCAACGATAAGCCCTATGAGACATGGATATTCAAAGCCAAGATGTTGGATCCTCGTCAAGTTGAGACTCTGAAGAACGAAAAGCAATATGTAATGTTCGTGGGCCCAGATTAGATTGCGTACGGATCTGTAAATATTTTAAGAATGATGGTGATGTTCATGAAAATCAAATTAACAATTATTGAAAAACTGTTGTTGACTGCGGTGCTAGGTTTGCTTTTGAAATTTTTTTCGTTACAGCTGTGAGGGCGTAACAGTAGCCCTAACGTCTATAAACGGACGATTGAAGAGGTAATCCGTTGCTTAGATATGAGTGAAAGTACTCTAAGTTGTTAAGCGCTTCGCTTCCCGACTCAAAGGGAACCGCGCCAACCGCCTCCATGCAACGCTGATATCTCATCTGCAGTGTGTAAAGACGCTCTCCACCTCGAAAAACAGGAAAATGAACAGCTTGTCCGATGGTTGGAGACAGTAGTTCATCCCGGAAGTAACGACCTCCATTAGTTAAGTGGCAGGATGCACAGGCTAAGTTGTATTGACCAATCCGTCTAAAGTAGAGTGTTTTTCCTAGTTCGTATTTATTCATAGCCGATGCGCTTGCTACTTCGATCTGCATAAGCATGCCGTCCGATAGACTTCTTGCGTAAGCGCTTAGCGCGCCCATTGTCTCTGGGTCAATATAATTCATTGGCATTTCTCCATTCTGCTCAAGGCAAGAATTGAGTGCCATTTCAAATGTGATGACTCGCTTAAGCTTCTCGTTATAGAGGGGAAACTTACCAGCGATATTGACAGCGCCATTTTCGAAACATTCGGCAAAAGTATTGCCGTTTTTAAACGGTGTTTCCCAGATTTCCTGTCCTCTATCAATCACCTCTTGGAATGGAGGGAAGTCCATAATACTGTCGTATTGATTTAATGCATCTGTACTCAACATCATTGAACCATGGACATATTGGGACACTGGTATTCCAGGTATGTTCACCGCGAATGTAGACAAAAAAACTGCTCTATCTTCTTCGGGGGTGCCAACGGCTTGCGTATGCATAAATGCAAGCAGGATGGCTAACATGTAGGTTAGTGGCCGCATAGGTCTAATTTTCTTAAGAAATTATAGCCTTCCCGACACCCGACTGCCCCATGTTATCGTTCCATGCGATGGTCACTTCGTCTCCCTCGGATGCACTAAGGACACGAAAGTTTAAATAAGGATTTTTTGATACAGAACGACTCCAGTGAACTTGCATGATTTGTTCCCCATTATGAGCGATGTTGACTGTATGAATAAAATGTTGGGGAATAATTTCCTTAGAATTTTTATCTCGTCGATATCCGGTTTCCATTGGATGGAAAATCATTACTTTAACGTCCGCAACATTATTTTTTAATCTGACTCTGAACCGTACCGTTTTATCCATTATTGTAGCTCTTCCTCGAAATCATTCTTCCCCGCACCCGCCTATCGTTACCTTAACTTGTCGTGCTGCCCTATAAAAGGTTCCGTTGGCTAATACGATGACATGAACGAACGCTGTTTCACTCATTTTTATTCGAGATGCAACAAACGGTTCTACTCCTTTTGAAATGATGTAATCTGAAACCAACGGCTGAGGATTTTTTTCGGCGAAAACAAAAATTCTTTTAGTATCTAAAATTTTACTGTGGACGGTAATCGGGACAATTGCTCCATTTTCCGCAATTTCCGGCAAAGAGATGTCAATGGCATCATTTGCTTCTATGAGATCCCCGGGGTTTGTAACCCCAATGCTGAAAATTGAGTCGGTAATGTCAATTTTGTTATAGGCATTCGCATCCCAACGAGAAAAAACTGTGCTTGGGAGTAGCAAAGAGCTGATCAGCGCCATAGCGGAATGAAGAAATACTCGACGTTCTTTAGTTGGATTCATGAAGGTTACAAAGTGTAGAGATATTCTATGATTTTACGTATTTCGGCCTCAGAGAGAATATTATGTGCGCCAAATGGTGGCATGATCGTTTTTGGATAGGTATCACGTGCATCCCAAACTTGTTTGAAAAGATCCTCTTTCGAGGGGAATCGACGTTTCATATCAATAAATGGCGGAGCTATATTCGCAAGTGTAACGGCATGTTTATCGGTTGGGGCGGCATGGCATGCCAGACAGTTACCGTGATCGTAACTGTGCGCGAGTTCACGGCCTGTTTGGATGGACTCATTTTCTGCTCTCACGTGATTGATATAGAAGAGCGCGCTGATAGCAAGACTTATGATTGTCAGAAGTCGAATTGATGCGTGAGGCTGTGGTAATTGTGTCGCCATGAGTGTTCAGAATCCGTGGGGCGGTTAAAAGTTCCTACTAGATTAGCCTTCTGCAATCCACGTACCAGATTTACCGCCACTTTTTTCCTTTAAACCAATATTTTTAATGGTCATACCGCGGTCCACTGCTTTGCACATATCATAGATCGTCAATAATGCAACCGATACAGCCGATAATGCTTCCATTTCAACGCCGGTTTTACCCCAAGTCTCTACTGTGGCTTTACAGGTAACTGAATTTAGGGCCTGTTGAATTTCGAAATCAGCGGTTACTCGAGTGATAGCCAGAGGGTGGCACAACGGAATCAATTCGGAGGTTTTTTTGGACGCTTGTATTGCGGCGATTCTGGCGACTCCAAGCACGTCTCCTTTTTTCGAACTTCCCGATTGAATCAGAGAAAGCGTCTCGGGATTCATGGTAATCGTTCCGCTTGCGACAGCTACCCGTTTCGTTTCTTTTTTATCGCCTACGTCAACCATATGAGCTTGTCCGGCGCTATCGAAATGAGTTAAGTCGTTCAATTTATTGATATCCTCTACGTTATTGTTCATTAAAAATTTTTACTAAACCTATTATAAAGTCCCCATCTACCGTTTATGATAGCACTGTGATTCAAAGACTTTTACTCAGTATCCCTCTCCTACTAATTCTTGGCATTTATAATGCGGCCTATGCGCAAGAGTTACCTGATTTAGGAGATCCGTTTCGTGACGACTTTTCTCTATTTCAAGAGCAAGTCGTAGGGGCGTCTATTATGGGTAAGATAAGATCAAGCCCTACTTACGTGTCAGATCCGGAGGTTATTGAATATATTAATCATCTCGGATATCGACTGGTCGCTAATAGTGATTCCCCTGGTCAGGACTTTCAGTTCTTTGTGCTCATTAACCCGACTATTAATGCTTTTGCCTTTCCTGGTGGATATGTAGGGGTCCATTCTGGCTTAATTCTTGAGTCGGATAATGAGTCGATGCTTGCAGGGGTGTTAAGCCACGAGGTCGCTCATGTGACGCAACGGCACATCGCAAGAGTGATCGCAGCACAAAATAAAGCGCGAATTGGTTCTTTAGCCGCTATGGCAGCTGCTATTCTGGCATCCCGCTCCAGCGGCGACTTGACGCAGGCTGCTGTGATGACATCTGCTGCATTACCAATGCAGACTCAGTTAAATTTCACCAGGGCTCATGAGAGAGAGGCAGATCGAATTGGCCTTCGAACGTTAGAAAAGGCGCAGTTTGACCCTCATCAAGTACCGCTTTTCTTTAGGTATTTACAGCGCCAGTCACGGCTCTATGAGTCCGGGATCCCTGAGTTTTTGAGGACTCACCCAATTACTTCCGATAGGGTGGCAGATATAGAAGCGCGTTTGACTAAAATGGCTCGCAGGCAAGTCTTAGATAGCGTTGAACTCCTGTTTTTAAAGGCTCGATTACGTGTCTATCAGGACGGAGCTGTGAGTGCGTTTGAGATATTCGATGAGCAAATCCAGTCAGACAATAGAGCAGTAAAACTGGCCGGTATGTATGGGTCAGTTTTTAGTCTAATCGCTGAGGAAGATTTATATTTAATGGATTTAGAAAAGGCTCGAGAGACGCTAGACTCCCTATTGAAGGAGGAGCCCGGTCATCCAATGCTCTTGTCTTTGCAAGCTGATTTTGAGCGATTGTTTGGCGATCGTAAGATCGCGGATAAAGTCTATCTGTCTGCTTTGGCACGTTATCCAGATAGAAAGTCCTTAGTTTATGGCTACGCTGAGCTTCTTTTGTCTTCTCAAAGATATGTCGAATTGGAAAGTATGATGTCAGGGCTTGTATTAAGCTCTGAATCTAAAAATCCAAAATTTTATGAATTTAGGGCTAAGGCATATAGCGGATTAAAACAGAAAATGCCAATGCATCGAGACTATGCTGAAGTGCTCGCTTTGACTGGAAATTTAGTTGGAGCAATCAATGAGCTGCTATTGGCTCAAAAGGCAATCGATGGTGATTTTTTTCTTCGGACATCGGTAGATTCTCGTCTAAAGGAACTTAGAGAAGTTCAACAAGCCTTACGCCAGTAAATAGGGGGTGTGGTCCGTAGTATGATTCACCCGAGTGACTTAGGTATATGTGAGAGGGGTTTAGTGTGGTTTCATTTTTAGATCGAATTATTGAAGAGGTTGATCAAGGCTTAAAAGTATTGTCTGGAGCTGTATCGGCTCGACGTAGCTTAGATTTCCATGCCTCTGATGTAAATCTTACAGATGAGCAAAAAAAAATATCAGCCAGATTAATGCGTGTGAATCATACTGGAGAAGTTTGTGCTCAGGCGCTTTATTTAGGCCAGGCCTTAGTGGAGAAAGATCTGGCCATAAAGACTGAGTTGAACCAGTCGGCTGAGGAAGAGTTAGATCATCTCGCTTGGACCCAACAGAGAATTGATGAACTTGGTGGGAGAACCAGCATACTAAACCCAGTGTTCTACGCTGGCTCATTTGCTATCGGAGTGATTGCTGGCCTATCTGGAACTCAAAGAAGCCTTGGATTTTTGCAAGAGACAGAGCGTCAAGTAGAGGCCCATTTGACGGAACATCTCGATCGCGTTTCTTTCGAGGATGAGCGTAGTCGTGCGATGATTGTTCAAATGCGGGAGGAAGAGCGCGGTCACGCGAATCGAGCTGAGCGTCTTGGAGCTAAGCCATTGCCTAAAGCGGTTCGAGTCATAATGCGGGTGATGTCAAAAGCCATGACCCGATCAACCTATCGCATATAGTTCCAACCTCATTCTGAATCAGAGGCGTTATGAATTTCATAAGCGTGGGTGATATTTGCCGATTTGCCGAGCATAATTGAGGCCGAGCAGTATTTTTCCGCAGATAAACTTATTGCGCGTTCAACAATAGTATTTTTTAAATCACGACCAGTTACTTTGAAAAGTAAGTGAATTGAAGTGAAGACTTTGGGGTCCGTTTCTGCTCTTTTTGCTTCAATTTTAACGGCAAGATCGGTAACATTCTGGCGTGATTTGCGCAAGATGGTTACGACGTCATAAGCGCTACATCCTCCTAAACCCATCAAAAGCATTTCCATCGGGCGAGCGCCTAAATTTTTACCGCCAGCCTCGGGGGGGCCATCCATTGTTACGGAATGACCGCTACCGCTTGTGGCATTGAATGCGACGCCATCTACTAGATTGATTTCAGTTCTCATCGTTTGGCTTTTATTTCAAATATTTAAGGAATCAACAAACTTTCGCAATTTTAGTCCATTTAGAATTGCGGCACACGCATATAGTAAAATAATTCATATAATCATAAGTTTATAATACATATACTGGATTTATTTTTGCACTAAAGTGTATAATCTGAGGTTAATTTAATTTGTAACAATTTCGCTTGGCTGAGAGGCTGGGTCCAGGAGGAAAGAGCTTGAGTTCTGAAAAATCAGTGAATGAGCAACGCCGGATGCTTGTTGTTTCTACAGGAGCGGTGGGAGCGGCAGGAGCCCTAGCCGCGGTGTCCACTCTTTTTGTAAGTATGGCTCCAAGTGAGCGAGCCAAGGCAGCAGGCGCTCCCGTTGAGGTTGATTTGGCTAAATTAGAGCCAGGAATGCTGATTACCGAAGAGTGGCGCGGAAAGCCTGTTTGGATCTTACACCGTACTAACGAGATGCTCGGTAAGTTGGGTGAGACTGCTGCGCTAGTCTCAGACCCAGATTCTAAGTTGCCGATGCAACCTAAATATGCGACAAACATTGAGCGTTCAATTAAGCCAGAGTATCTGGTTTTGGTGGGTATTTGTACCCATTTGGGCTGCTCTCCAACCCAAAAGTTGGAGGCTGGAGAGGCCTCTGGACTCGGCGCTGATTGGAGCGGAGGATTTTTCTGTCCCTGTCATGGCTCTAAGTTCGATCTTGCTGGCCGAGTATATAAGGGCGTACCGGCCCCGACGAATCTCGAAGTACCACCACACCAATTTTTGTCTGATTCCCGATTGTTAATCGGGGACGATGCAGCTAGGAGTTAATTTGATGCTTAGACCAGTGATGACCTGGATTGACGAGCGGTTCCCAATGAGCAAGATGGTTCGGGAGCACCTCACGGAATATTATGCGCCGAAAAACTTTAATTTTTGGTATTTTTTCGGCGGGCTTGCGATAGTTGTGTTGGCAATACAAATTCTTTCGGGCATTTTTCTAACGATGCATTACAAGCCTGACGCTGAAAAAGCGTTCGCCTCTGTTGAGTACATCATGCGAGATGTCCCTTTAGGGTGGTTGATCCGCTATGTTCATTCGACTGGTGCGTCTTTGTTCTTTGTGGTGATTTATCTGCATATGTTTAGGGCGCTACTCTATGGCTCATACCGTAAACCGCGTGAATTATTATGGATCTTCGGTATGGTGATTTACCTTTGTCTTATGGCGGAGGCCTTCTTCGGTTATCTTTTACCATGGGGGCAAATGTCATATTGGGGTGCTCAGGTTATCGTGAATCTTTTCGGTGCGGTGCCCTTAATTGGTCCTGATCTTGCAGTTTGGATCCGAGGGGATTATGTTGTTTCAGACGCAACCTTAAATCGCTTTTTTGCTCTACACGTGATTGCGGTGCCCATCGCATTATTGGGGCTGGTTGTTGCGCATATCATCTCCTTGCATGAGGTTGGATCGAACAATCCGGATGGGATTGATATTAAGAAAAATAAAGATCCAGCAACAGGTAAGCCTTTGGATGGAATTCCCTTTCATCCGTATTACACCGTGAAAGACATATTTGGGCTTGTGATATTTTTGATCATATTTGCGTCAATCGTTTTCTTTGCCCCTGAGATGGGCGGGTATTTCTTAGAGCACAATAATTTTATACCTGCTGATCCGCTAAAGACGCCAGCGCATATCGCGCCAGTTTGGTACTTCACTCCGTTTTACTCTATTTTGAGAGCTGTGCCACCTATGTTCGGATCTCAATTTCCTGGTGTTTTAGCAATGGGTGGTGCTGTTGTGATTCTGTTTTTATTGCCTTGGCTCGACAGGAGTCCTGTTCGATCGATCAGGTATAAAGGGCCGCTTTTCAAAGTCTCGCTAACTGTTTTTGTGATCTCTTTTTTATTGCTCGGATACTTGGGCTTAAAGCCGACCAATATTTGGGGCCAAGTTGGCGGTACCGATGTGGCGACGGTTGTGGCGCAACTCTGTACAGCGCTCTATTTTCTGTTTTTCTTGTCGCTTCCAATAGTATCCAAGTTAGATCGGACTAAGGCAGAGCCAGATCGGGTGACCTCATGAAATTAATCTTGGTAATGGTTTGGAGTGTTTTATTTTTCTCAGGGTTAGCAGGCGCTGCGGGTGGTGGTTATAGTTTAAGTAAAGCCAACATTGACGGAACTAATGCTGAATCTTTGCAAAGGGGTGCGAAGATATTTGCTGATAGATGTTTGAGTTGTCATGCTGCTACTTTCATGCGTTATAACAGGCTTGTAGACATAGGTTTAAGTCAGAGCCAGATAAAAAAATATTTTATTGTTGATGATTCAGTGAAGGTTGGCGACACTATGAAGAGCGCTATTGATGCTGCAACGGCAAAACAAATGTTTGGTGTAATGCCGCCCGACTTGTCTGTTGTCTCAAGGTCAAGGGGCGCTGATTGGTTGTATACCTACTTCGTTAGTTTTTATAAGGATGAAGCGACAACGACAGGATGGAATAATCTTATTTTCCCCAATGTTGCGATGCCTAATGTTTTTTCTCAAGAGCAAGGTGTTCTGCGGGCTATTTACGCCACAGATGACAAGTCTAGCCTCAGCTTAGAGCGCGAAACACAAGGCTCTTTAAGTGCACGAGCTTTTGATGATTCAATGTTGGATTTGACAAACTTTCTGGTTTTTATGGGAGAGCCTGCAGCAGAAAAACGAAAGCAAATTGGTAGTCTTGTAATTATTTTCCTTATTATTTTTGCATTTATGGCATGGGCCGTTAAGCGGGAGTTTTGGAAAGACGTGCATTGACAAGCAGATCGCAATTAAAGATTTAAACTATTAAGGGGACAATAAAAAATGATGACGCTCTACTCGGGCACTACGTGTCCTTTCAGCCACAGATGCAGGATTGTTTTATTTGAAAAGGGCATGGACTTTCAGATTGTCGATGTCGACCTATTCGATAAGCCTGAAGATCTTGCCGTCATGAATCCATACAACCAAACGCCTGTTCTGGTCGAGCGAGACCTCGTCCTATATGAGTCGAATATCATTAATGAGTATATTGATGATCGGTTTCCGCATCCTCAATTAATGCCGGCAGATCCCGCGCTGAAAGCCAGAGCAAGATTATTTCTATTTCGTTTTGAAGATGATTTGTTTTCGCATATTCAATCAATTGAGTCAGGGACAGCTCGCCAGGCCGAACAAGCTCGAGCGCAGGTTAGAGATAGTTTGATTCAAGTGGCGCCGGTTTTTTTACGGCAGAAGTACATGTTGGGCGATGAGTTTTCTATGCTGGATGTTGCGATTGCTCCTCTACTCTGGAGATTAGATCAATATGGGATCCAACTGCCAAAACAGGCGGCTCCGTTAATGAAGTACGCAGAGAGATTATTTAGTCGCTCAGCCTTTGTTGAGGCACTAACACCGTCTGAAAAGGTCATGCGTAAGTGAAGACGCTCCCCTCTACCACTCCTTACCTCATCCGTGCAATTTATGATTGGTGTTGTGATACCTCTCAAACGCCGTATGTGTCGGTGCGAGTTTCAGAGCTAACCACTGTTCCGATTGAGCATATTCAGGATGGCGAGATTGTCCTAAACATTGGTACGGGTGCGACTAAAGACCTTCGGATTGATAACGAGGCAATAACCTTTTCGGCACGATTCGATTCTGTTTCTCGAGAAATTTATATCGCGATCTCGGATGTGAAAGGAATTTTTTCTCGAGAGTCTGGGCAAGGACTTGGATTCACTGTGGAAGAGATAATGAAGCAAAAGAGTCCGAACAAAATAGAGAAAGAGCGAGAAGAATTGGTTACTACTACCCCTAAGCAAAGATTAAAAATTGTAAAGTAACCCATTTTATGTCTGAAGCATTTATAATTCGTAATTGGAGTAAGCCGGCGTAGCTCAGTTGGTAGAGCAGTTGATTTGTAATCATCAGGTCCGCGGTTCGAATCCGTGTGCCGGCACCATAGTTTTGAACATCACCGGGAGGTCGTAATGCTACTAAGAGGCAATACTAAAAACCGATTGGGGTGGTTTGCAGGTATCGTCTTCTGTGTGATGGCAATCTCGATCGCGATTGCTGCAGATATGACCTTTGAGGATGCGCAAATTCGCACTGTGCATGCTCGAAAGGCAATGGAAGATAAGAAAAAAGAGCTAGAAATATTTATAGAAGAGGCTCAGAAACGACGGAGTGTTGTCACTAAACTAACGACTCAATTGAAATCTGCACAAGCAGCGCTTGAGGCCGCTGAGGCGCAAGTTCTCAGCGTAGAGAAGGAGTATGAAAACTTACAAAAATATTGGGCTGAGGAAGCTAAAAGGCTCAAGGAAATTCACAGTAAGGAACGTCGTTAGTTTCTAAAATTTTTACAAAAGTCTGGTGTGAATCTGCATGAATATCCATGAATATCAAGCGAAAGAAATTTTGCGTGCGTACGGCGTTAGAACCCCCAAGGGGATTCCTTGTTTTTCAGAAGCTGAAGCTGAGGCTGCGGCGCGACAACTAGGTGGTGAAGTTTGGGTGGTCAAGGCTCAAATTCATGCTGGAGGTCGGGGTAAAGGTGGGGGTGTTAAAGTAGTTAAATCAATAGCTGATGTTAAGTCAGCTTCCTCTAGTATCTTAGGGATGCAGCTAATCACCCACCAAACTGGCCCAGAGGGCCAGTTAGTTAAGCGTCTGCTGGTTGAAGAGGGTGCTCAGATCGATAAAGAGTTATACGTGGGCATGGTAGTTGATCGCGAGAGTCAAAGTGTATGTCTTATGGCCTCCTCAGAGGGAGGGATGGACATAGAGGAGGTGGCAGTTTCTGCCCCGGAAAAAATCCACAAAATTTTCATTGATTCTCAACAGGGGCTTGATCGTAAGCAAGCGATTGAGCTCAATGAAAAAATTGGAATACCGCATGGCTCTACTGAAAAAGGAGCTGATTTGTTTGAAGGTTTATACCAGGCATTTGTCGATAAAGACGCATCATTAGCCGAAATCAACCCTATGATTCTCACGAAAGACGGAGATATATTGGCACTTGATGCAAAAATGAATTTTGATACGAACGCTGTATTTCGACAACCGGAAATACTTGATATGCGGGATTTGGATGAGGAGGATCCAGCTGAAATTCAAGCGTCTAAATTCGACCTATCTTACATATCCTTGGATGGAGATATTGGATGCCTAGTCAATGGTGCCGGCCTCGCTATGTCGACGATGGATGTCATTAAGTTATTTGGAGGTGAGCCTGCAAATTTCTTAGATGTTGGTGGTGGAGCAACTACGGAGAAGGTTACTGAGGCTTTTAAGATCATGTTGTCGAACCCGAATTTGAGGGCGATATTAGTTAATATTTTTGGCGGTATTATGCAGTGTGATGTTATTGCTGCCGGCGTGGTTGAAGCGGCGAAGCAAGTTGACCTTACAGTGCCTTTAGTGGTGCGCATGAAGGGTACTAATGAAAATTTAGGGAAGCAGATTTTAGCGGAATCGGGTTTACCTATCATTTCATCTGAAACGATGGCTGATGCTGCTCAACAGGTTGTCGAAGCTGCGCGAGGTGACCAATAAAATGTCGATTTTAATTAACCAAAATACGCGGGTTATCACCCAGGGAATTACTGGGAAGACGGGACAATTTCACACACAGACTAGTCGCGATTACGCTAATGGACAAGCTTGCTATGTCGCGGGTGTCAACCCTAGGAAAGCGGGGCAAGACTTCGAGGGTATTCCGATTTATGGGACAGTGGTAGAAGCGAAACAACAAACTGGAGCAACGGTCTCCGTAGTTTATGTTCCCCCCGCTGGAGCAGCTGCAGCCATACTTGAGGCAGTAGAAGCTGAGCTAGATTTAGTAATTTGTATTACAGAAGGGATCCCAGTCAAAGACATGATTGAGCTTCGTCATAAGATGCGAAGTGCTAATAGCCAAACGTTATTACTGGGGCCAAATTGCCCTGGTGTCATCACGCCTGATGAATTAAAAATAGGAATTATGCCTGGTCATATCCACAAAAAAGGTCGGATTGGTGTGGTTTCTCGGTCAGGAACATTAACTTATGAAGCGGTGGCGCAACTAACGGAGCTGGGCCTTGGGCAAAGTACGGCGGTGGGTATCGGTGGCGACCCGGTCAACGGTCTAAAACATATTGACGTATTAAAACTCTTTAATGAAGATAAGGACACCGATGCTGTTGTGATGATTGGTGAAATCGGCGGGACTGATGAGGAGGCGGCTGCGGTTTGGGCTAAAGATCACATGTCCAAACCAGTAGTGGGTTTTATCGCTGGAGTGACTGCTCCTCCGGGAAAAAGAATGGGCCACGCGGGTGCGATTATTTCAGGCGGTAAAGGAACGGCCAATGAAAAACTTGAAATAATGGATGCCAGTGGTATTTCGGTTACTCGAGATCCATCAAAAATGGGCGTGTTGCTAAAATCCGTTCTCTGATAGATCTAGTTTTGAGGTGATGGTCTGGGTGAGGCAGTGAGGACATAAACAAGTGTCACCTTGGTTGCCTGACAAGATATTGGGAAAATCGGTCGAACACCAGCAGGGTTGGTCTGAGACCATTCCGCAGGGGAATGTGGTGCTACAGCGTGCGCACTTGCTCTCAGTCATTTTTTTAGCCCCCTAATTTAAAAACGGGACAGCCATTCCTTTTTGCACACCTTTCCTACCCGAGATCATCTCATACCATCTAGATACGTTTGGGTAGTCGGCTAGTTTGATTTTATGCCATTCATGCCGAGCAACCCATGGAAATGTAGCTATATCCGCTATAGAGTAATCTTTTGATAAAAATTCACTATCCGCTAATCGGTTATCTAGTACACCATACAGTCGAGCGGTTTCTTTCCCAAACCGGTTGATAGCATAAGGGACTGGTTCCGGAGCTGCGCGAAGAAAATGATGAACTTGGCCAAAAATAGGGCCGGCACCCCCCATCTGGAACATGAGCCACTGAATCGTGGTGTATCGGTCAGTTCCTCCGGAGGGCAGAAATTTGTTAAATTTTTCAGCGAGATAAATCAATATTGCACCAGACTCAAACATTTTCACTGGTTCTCCGCTGTTGGAATCATGATCAATAATTGCGGGAATTTTATTGTTTGGGCTGATCGCTATAAACTCATCGGAAAATTGCTCGTCTTTGCCTATATTGATGCTCTTGGTTCGATACTCTGCTCCCAATTCTTCAAGCATGATCGAGACCTTTCGGCCGTTGGGTGTACCCCAGGTGTATAAATCTATCAACTTAATCCCCTATACTAAGAAGTCATCTTTAAATGTGGTCACAATATTACCAAGATTAATCACGTTAAACGAAGAGAGAAATAAAGTTCTTGACTAAATGGATCCTAACGATACTTCTTGTGGTTGCTATAGCCGCATATACAAAGCCAATTCTCTTAAGGTTATTGGGGAAGGTATTTGGCAGAAAGGGGATGCCGGGGGATATTACGGTTTATGTGTTTAAGCGTAAGTTATACCTACCTTTTGGCTCGACGCTTCTATTTAGTCTGATCGCGACGTGTTTATATTGGGGTATTCGCTGAATACGTAAATAAAGATATACAACAATTTATTATCGAGTTAGTTCTTTATCTAGGGCGATTATTCTTGCAGATCTTACGCGCTCATTTATCTCAGAGGTCGAATCTATTTTCGCAAAATCGTTATGCTTAATCGATCTTAGTATTTTCAAAGACACTATCAAAATGCGGACGTGGTTTGTGCAGCTTTGTCCGGCAACAGCTTGCCCAGTTGTTGCGGCAGCATCCAATATTTTTTCGAATCGTTCAGGTTGCCTAAGTCCGTCGAGATGCATCACGAGGTCTACTATTTGCTCATTCGTTAATTTTGCAGCGTTGAGGATCGAATCGATATGGCCTAATAAAAGCATAGAAGTCTTGGTTTGAGACTTGGTAGCTTTTAGTTGATTGAGCACACTCTCTGCAACAGTTTTTCGTTTAGAAATTTTGGGGATATATTCCCGAATAATTTTCTCAACATTATGTTCAGTAAGTAAACAAAAAATTGCAACGCGCGCTTCGATCGGTAGGTTCTTTGTAGCCGCAAGATCTAGTGTTTCACAGATAACTTTTTTATTTTCTAAGTCGTGGACGCCATTTGATAACGAACTGTTTATCGCATTTAGAGCGCCACACTCAATTAAACTGTCAATCATTCGGGACGGTTTTTTGCCCATAAGTCCTTTTAGGATTTCACTCCAAATGCGTTCTGGGCTCAAGTCATTAATCTCGTCAGTATTAACTAGCTGAATCATAAGCTTGAGCGTGTCCGGATGAATATCGAAATTAAGTGTCGAAGTGAAACGACAAACTCGAAGGACCCGCAGCGGATCTTCAACGAAGGCAGCACTAACGTGCCTCAGAACTTTATTTTTTATGTCATCGATACCTTGGAAGGGGTCGATGAATTCGTCCTCTGAAGATTTAGCTATCGCATTAATAGTTAAGTCTCGGCGCGCGAGGTCTTCTGCTAGAGTTACCGATGGATCCGCGTGAAACGAAAACCCTTGATGTCCTCGTCCCGTTTTTCTTTCGGTGCGGGCCAGAGCGTATTCTTCTTTGGTATGAGGGTGTAAAAATACAGGAAAATCCCGGCCAACCGGCATGAATCCATTTGAAATCATTTCTTCTACACTTGCGCCGATTACAACAAAATCTCTGTCCGCAACCGGTAGACCAAGCAATTCATCCCTAACTGCTCCGCCAACAAGATAGTGTGATAGTTTATTCATTGAGATGATTGGAGTACATCATATCTTTTATTTAGCTTGCTCGTGAAAGATAACTTGGCGCAATACTCTCGATTGTTTTACGAGATCTATCGCTGGGTGTATCACACGTGTTATCCACTGACATAGATGATAAATTGTCTGTCGAAATTAGTTTGAGTCGAATTAACTCAAATACTCGAGCTTGAGCATAAGATGCCCATTCCGGAAGCGGGATAATTATAGGATTAAATCGACTGAAACTTGTTGCGTATCTTACAAGCTCGATAAGCTCATATTGTTTTGGCCCACAAAGGTCGATTACTGTGCGCTTTTCGATCCCATCAACACAACTCAAAATAGATTGGACTAAGTCACCTACAAATACCGGTTGAAATTTAGCGTTAGGCTTTGCGAGTGGGATGAGAGGTAACCAGTTTGCAAGCTCCGCAAACATCGTTAAGAAAGAGTCGCCAGCACCAAAGACAACGGATGGTCGGATGATATTCTTATCCGTCGTGCTATTCAGCTTGCTTTGAATAATGCTTTCTCCATCAGCCTTAGATCGAAGGTAAGCGCTTGGTCCCGAGCTGGATGCTTTTAGGGCTGATAGGTGAATGAGATGCTTAACTTTTTGCGAATTACAGCCAGCAACAACTCGGTCAACTAATGCCGTATGAAACTTCTTAAAATCGTTTTTTTGATTTTCATGAAGAATGCCCACGCAGTTGATAACTATATCGACGCCTGCGAGTAGACTATCGAATGTTTCCATATTGGAGATGTCGGTTTGGATCACCTCTACATTTGGAAGTACTATGAGATGAGCTTTTGCGCGTTCACGGTTTCTAGTAGGTATCCGTACTTGGTAGCCAGACTTTGAGAGCGTGTTGGTCAAATAGCCGCCGATAAATCCAGCGCCACCCAGAATTAGTACTGTGGCCTTGTTAGCGTTAGTCATAAAATATCCTGCTGAAGTGTTTCCTTGATGATATTCTATTTACAAAATTATTATCAGCGATTGCAGGAGTGGTTTGCTAGCTCACTTGTCAAGAAATACATGGATTAGATGGTTAGGTTGAATAATGACTCAAGATGAAATGAAACGGGCGGCTGCTCAGGAGGCTGTAAAGTATCTATCCAAAGGTGATGTCGTAGGAGTAGGGACTGGGTCCACTGCGAATTATTTTATTGAAGAGCTTTCTAAGTGGGGTGGAGCTGTTGGTGCTATAGCGAGCTCCGAAGCAACTGCCAGTCGTTTAAAAAGTTGTGGGATCCCGGTATTGGACCTTAATGAGGTCGACGAATTCGGTGTTTACGTCGACGGTGCGGACGAGATAAATCACAAGCTTGAGATGATTAAGGGTGGTGGGGGTGCTTTGACCCGAGAAAAGATAGTTGCGGCCGCTGCCCAAACTTTTATTTGTATCGTCGATGAAACAAAAGTGGTTGATGTTTTAGGTCGATTTCCGTTACCCGTCGAGGTGATTCCGATGGCGGCCTCTTACGTTTTGAGAACTATAAGCGAGTTAGGTGGAGACCCGCAAATTAGGAAAAACTTTGTCACCGATAACGGGAATATTATCCTGGACGTTCATGGACTGAGTATAGTGAATGCTGCAGAGATGGAGCAAACGCTGAATAACGTAGTCGGAGCAGTGACGAACGGACTCTTTGCAAATAGACCTGCAAATATTATGGTCGTAGGCGGGAAAAGTGGGGTTCAGATTGCGAGGGCTTGATCTCCGTATATATATGTAACGATTTCGTAACATTTGTATGAGACCTTCTAGAGCTCTATACTGTACAGCTAATGCGTAAAAAAATATAAACATTATGAACATTGATCAACATACGGTTAAAAAGTTTGATACCGAGCTTGAGGGGCTGCGCGCTCAGATCTTAAAGATGGGCGGTTTGGTAGAAGAGCAAATTGCTCAATCATTAAATGCATTAACAACTGGGGATTTAGCGCTTTGCGACCAAGTTCAAGAGGGTGACCACAAAGTCAACGCTATGGAGGTTGATATCGACGAGAAAATCAGTCGTGTCATCGCGTTGCGGCAGCCAGCGGCGGGAGATTTACGCCTATTGATGGCCTTCGAGAAAACCATTACTGATTTGGAGCGCATCGGGGATGAGGCGGATAAGATCGCGCGAATGACAAAATTAATTTATTCGGATGATCGCTTGCGTTTGCCTCGGACTACGGAAATTCGACATATGTCGGATGTTAGCTTAGGGATGTTGAGAAAAGCTTTGGACGCTTTTGCAAGGCTCGACGCATCCCTTACGGCGGAGGTCATCGCGAAAGACAATGTTGTTGACGAGGAATTTAAAGCCATACTCCGTCAATTGATCACTATGATGATGGAAGACCCAAGAACAATTTCGATGTCTATCGAAATGTTATTTATTGCCAAAGCCATTGAGCGCATTGGAGATCATGCCAAAAACATTGCAGAGTATGTTATCTATATTGTGAAGGGTAAAGATGTACGGCACGTCTCGATTGAGGAAATCCAGCGAGAGGCGAATAGCTAGCTGAACAATAGAACTAAAATAGGCTAAGTAGAGGCGTTCAATCGACAGGCACAAAGCCTTGAACGCTATCTGCGCCATCACCAAAGAAGTAATTTTCAGTTTGTTCTTTTAAGTACTTTCGTGCCTCGGGGTCTGCGAGGTTGAGTCGGTTTTCGTTCACAAGCATTTTTTGCTGTTCTAGCCAAGCCTGCCATGCTTTTTTTGAAACGTTCTGGAAGATACGTTCCCCGAGCGTTCCTGGAAATGGGGGGAATTCCATAGGCTCTTGGTCTGAGCCCAATTTAATACATGTAATAGTTTTAGTCATATTGTTAAGGTTTTTACCGGTTATTTTAGTTCTTTGTTATATATTTTTGAGTTTCTTTGATAGTTATATAGCTTCGCCTTTTCTTTGGGTAGTGCTCCTAACAATGTTTTCTTAAAGCCGTTTTCCAAGAACCAATGAGAGGATTTCGTGGTGAGTACGAAAACATTCTTTAGTTTTTCCTTTTTACAGTTTGTTTCTATTACTTTTAAAAGTCGCTCGCCCACCCCTGCATTTTGGAAATCCGGGTGGACAGCAAGACAAGCTAATTCGCCGACTTTTTCTTTTCCAAACGGATTTAATGCACCACAACCAATAATAAGCCCGTCGTGCTCAACAATTGTAAATTTCTTAATTTCGGTTTCGAGAGTTTCACGAGGCCGTTTAACTAAAACACCTTCTTTTTCGAGAGGTTCTATTAGATTGAGTATGCCCCCAATATCATCTTGGGTTGCTGTACGAATATTTTCCAGGCTATCCTGACTTATCATCGTACCGATTCCCTCGTGCGTGAAGAGCTCGAGCAAAATACCGCCGTTAATTTTCCGATCAATAAGATGGAGTCGATCCACCCCTCCGTCGGACGCTTTGATTAGCCCCTGAAAAATACGATTTTTCGCTTGCGACGGCACTTTGGCTCTACTCTGCTTTTTCTCTATTAATCTGATTTCTGAGGCCGTAAGTTCATGAAGTAGATTTCCTCGCTTATCATTGATGCCTGCTTGGTCGCACAGATAAATTAATTTATTAGCTTTGACGGCAATCGCTACTTCAGTGGCGACATCTTCATGGGTCAGATTAAATATTTCGCCAGTCGCTGAGTATCCTAGGGGTGATAGAAGAACCAACTCCCCATCCTCTAGTCTTTGAATGATTGCCTCATGCCGAACTTTTCTTACGTCACCAGAGTAGAGCATGTCTATTCCATTTATAATTCCTTTTGGCTGAGCTATAACAAAGTTTCCAGACGTGACTCGAATAGGACTTCCTGCGAGTGGTGTATTGGGCAAGCCCATGGACAGCAGCGCTTCGATTTCCAGACGCAAGCGGCCGTTGGCCTCTTTAACGCATGTTAGGGTCTCTTCATCAGTCACTCTAATCTGATGGTTTGAAAAATTACTTTTCAATTTTTTTGATTTGAGTGATCGCTCAATTTGTGGCCTCGCCCCGTGGACTAGAACTACTCTCACGCCAACACTAACTAGTAAGTTAATATCGTGCGTTAGGTCTGTGAAGTTACCTTCGTCAATCACGTCACCGTCAAAAGCGATGACGAACGTTTGTCCTCTGAACGTTCGAATGTAAGGTGCCGCTGACCTAAACCAAGCGACGAATTCCGGTGAGGTGCTCATAATCGCCTAGGATATTTATTTTGGTGTCATTCTAATGGCACCATCTAACCTGATTGTCTCACCGTTTAACATCACGTTATCAAAGATGCTCTGAACAAGCCCTGCGTATTCGCTTGGTTTTCCAAGCCGCGATGGAAATGGCACTTGTTGCCCAAGGGAGTCTTGAACATCTTTTGGCATACCCATGAGCATTGCCGTTTCGAAGATGCCCGGTGCGATGGTAACTATTCTGATGCCGCTTCTGGATAGATCCCTAGCGATGGGTAGCGTCATCCCTGCAATGCCCCCCTTCGATGCGGCATAAGCCACTTGACCGATTTGCCCATCGAATGCCGCTACCGATGCGGTATTAATGATCACGCCGCGCTCACCCTCCGGATTGGGATCTTGCTTTGCCATTACGTCTGCCGCAACTCTTAGCATATTAAATGAGCCAACCAAATTAATATTAATTACTCTAGCGAATGTCTCGAGCCTATGGGGACCATTTTTACCTATGGTTTTTTCTCCAATTGCGATGCCGGCACAGTTAACAAGCCCTTGTAATCCTCCAAATTCAGATTGTGCAAGCGAGATGGTTGCATTCGCATGGTCTTCCAGCGTTACGTCACACTCAATAAAACGAGCTGCAGCACCGAGTTTTTCTGCTAAAGCCTGTCCGCCCTCAACGTTCATGTCGGCAATAACCACGTTGCCACCCTCGGCGGCGATCATTTCGGCAGTTGCTGCGCCTAGTCCAGATGCCCCACCCGTTACAATAACCGCATTGTTTTTAATCTTCATATCTCTTACTTTCTGTAGTTGTTGTCTTGTTCTAAATAATCCTCAAGTATAGCTTTTCTGTAATTAGAAGTCCCCCCAAAGAGCTTGGGCAATAGCTGTCATGCTTATACCTGCCGTTTCTGCCCGAAGAGTTCTGGGGCCAAGTTTGACGTCAATAAAGCCGTTTGATTTTGCAATAGTAATCTCTTCGTCGCTAAATCCACCTTCTGGACCGATGGCGATATTTATGTTGCAAGGTTTAAGATCAAGGTCTTTGAGATTAGCTGACCCTGAGGGGGATAAAATTAATCCAGTTTGTTTGGCATTTTCATTTGGAGCTGTTTCGATAAGATGTGTCAGGGACGGGTAGACTTTAATTGTCGGTAGTTTCGTTCGGCCACTTTGCTCGCAAGCCGCGATAGCGACCTTATGCCAATGATGTTTTCTTTTCTCTAATTGGTCCGTTTCAACTTTGATTGAGCTTCGCTCAGCTCTGAAAATATTTATTTCGGCGATGCCAAGCTCGGTGGATTTCTGAATAATAAGATTCATTTTTTCGTTTGACAAAATTGATTGAGTTAAAGCAATCCTTAACTTTGAGTCGGCTTCAGAGTCTAAAAATTGGAGGATCTCTGCTCTCACTTCCCCGTCGGGCACGCTCACCAGCTTTGCTAAATACTCACCGCCGTCTCCGTCGAATAAACTTACTAAGGCTCCCTTCTTCAATCTAAGCGCGGAAGTTGCATGCTTAACAATTTCTCTCGGTAGCTCTATCAAAAGGTCGCTTCTATTGATTTTCTGATCCAGAAAAAATCTTGCTCCAGCTTTAAGTTGTTTTTTTGTCTTATATGGTCTCATTGAGCAATTCGGGAGTAAAATAGGATCTTGATCGTACGCGATGCAATGACTTTAAGCGAAGAGGGGATAGTCTTCAACATCTTGATTGTATTTTCAAATTTGAAGAAATGGCGTGCTGGCTTAAATTTAGCTCTAGGTACAGTTTTTTATGTCCATATTTAGTACCGCTTCAGTTTTGGATCAAGTGGTAGATCTAGCTAAGGATCTTTCTGATAGAGAGATTATTCCGTTTTTTAAAAAAATATCCCACTATCGTAAGAATGACGGAAGTCCAGTAACGGCGGTGGATGCCGCTGTGCAAACTGCTCTTGAGGCAGCGTTGCCGAAAATAGTAAAGGCTCCTGTACTTGGTGAGGAAATGACCAATAACCAACAAATCCAAATATGGGGTCAGCGTGATACTGGAATTTGGTGTGTGGATCCGATTGACGGAACTACTAATTTCGTTAACGGTATTCCTTACTTTGCGGTGTCGATAGCATATTTTCTGGAGGGTGAGCCTGTTATTGGACTGGTGATGAATCCTATGACGGGTCAATTATTTACTGCCGAGAAGGGTGGTGGTGCGTGGCTCGGAGCTCGAAGTTTGCTGGAAAACCAGTCACGACATGTCCGTTTACGTGAGTGCGTCGCCAGTGTCGACTTCAAAAGACTGCCGGAGTCGCTTAGAACACGCCTAGTGTCTTCACCACCATATGCATCACAACGGAACTTCGGGGCCGCCGCCCTTGAATGGTGTGATGTTGCTTCTGGACTATTTGATGTGTACGTGCATGGCAACCAAAAGATTTGGGATTTTGCTGCTGGCGCGTTGATCCTTTCTGAGGCGGGGGGCGTCATGGCGTCGTTTAAAAAGGTTCCGTTTTGGAGTGATGATGCCTTAGCACGTCCCGTTATTGCGGCACGAGATCCAGCGATTTTTGAAGAGTGGTCGGATTGGTTGGCCCCTTCTTTGGAGTGAGCATGACAAATTACGCCTAAGTCTTTGTTTGTTGACGGCAAAGCCTCTAGAAGGTATCGTGGAACGTTTTCTTTTGGAAAGCGCTAGGCGCTAGGTGATGACATGGAAATGACGGGGGGGCAAGTCGCCGAACTTTCGGGGGCGGAGATTGTATCGCGCTGTTTGGCGGAGGAGCAGGTTGAATTCCTTTTTGGGTATCCCGGTGGAGCGGTGTTACCAATATACGACGAATTATTTAAGCAGGATAAAGTCAAGCATATTTTGGTGCGTCATGAGCAGGCCGGAGTGCATGCGGCTGACGCCTATGCGCGCGCAACAGGCAAGGTTGGCGTCGCGCTAGTGACGTCTGGTCCTGGTGTTACTAATGCGATAAGTGGGATTGCGACCGCCCATCTGGATTCTGTTCCGATGGTGGTCTTAACGGGTCAAGTTCCCACCAAGGCGATAGGAGAGGATGCATTTCAAGAGGTTGATACTGTCGGAATTACTCGACCTTGCGTTAAGCACAATATACTTGTGAAACGAGCCCAGGATATCGCTCCCGCGATTAAAAAAGCGTTTCATATAGCGGCAACTGGTAGGCCGGGTCCAGTAGTCGTGGATATTCCCAAGGATATAACGCTTGAGACTACTAATTATTTCTACCCAAAGTCTGTAGCATTGAGATCATACAATTTAGTGACTCGGGGTCATTCTGGACAGATTAGAAAAGCTGTCGAATTGTTGTTGTCGGCAAAACGTCCTATGATTTACTCGGGCGGCGGTATCATAATGGGCAATGCTTCTGAGTTGTTGACTCAGTTCGTCCACGCTCTTGGCTATCCATGCACGAATACGTTGATGGGTCTTGGAGCCTTTCCAGCAACGGATCCTTTATTTCTCGGAATGTTGGGGATGCATGGCACCTATGAGGCTAACATGGCGATGCAGGATTGTGACGTACTGCTGGCGATAGGCGCTCGGTTCGATGATCGAGTTATAGGAAATCCTGAGCACTTTATGAGTGTCAATCGTAAAATTATTCACGTTGATGTGGATCCGTCTTCAATATCGAAGCGTGTGAAGGTGGACATCCCAATTGTTGGAGACGTCAGTGAGGTTTTAAAGTCGATGCTTGAGCACGTTGCTGAGCTTTCGAAGGGCTCGGGTAGTAAGTCAGATGTTGATGCGTGGTGGAAGCAAATTTCAGTGTGGCGTGAAAAAGACTGTTCCAAATTTGGAGTTTCTGACACGGTAATCAAGCCTCAGTCAGTCGTTAAAACATTCTATGAGTTAACGAAAAACGAGGATGTATTTGTCACCTCAGACGTGGGGCAGCATCAAATGTGGGCCGCGCAATATTATAAGTTCGACCGGCCAAGACGTTGGATTAATTCTGGGGGTCTAGGAACGATGGGGGTCGGATTACCCTATGCAATGGGTTGTCAATTTGCCTATCCTGACGCATTAGTCGCGTGTATCACGGGTGAAGCGAGTATCCAGATGTGCATACAGGAGTTGTCAACTGCTAAGCAATACAACTTACCTATTAAAGTCATCACATTGAACAATCGATACTTGGGCATGGTTCGTCAGTGGCAAGAATTTTTCCATGGGAACAGACATTCCGAGTCTTATATGGACGCATTACCTGACTTCGTTAAACTGGCAGAGTCCTACGGTCACGTCGGAATGCGTATCGAAAACCCATCTGATGTTGAGGGCGCACTCAAAGAAGCAATTGCATTGAAAGATAGGTTGGTTTTTATGGATTTCATTACTGACCAAGCTGAAAACGTGTATCCGATGATCCCAGGCGGAAAAGGTTTGTCAGAAATGATTCTAGATGGCTCTTCAGATTAAACGTTTGGTCGAATAAGGTAATTGCTATGAGGCATATTCTTTCATTGCTGTTGGAGAATGAGTCCGGCGCTCTATCGCGAGTCGCGGGCCTTTTTTCAGCGCGGGGATATAATATTGAATCTTTGACGGTGGCTCCTACCGAGGACCCATCGTTGTCGCGGATGACGATCGTTACCATTGGATCGGACGAAGTGCTGGAGCAGATCACTAAACAGTTAAACAAACTTGTTGACGTGGTTAAGGTCATTGACCTCACAGAGGGTAGTCATATTGAGCGAGAATTAATGCTTGTGAAAGTGCGCGCTGTGGCGAAGGATCGTGAGGAGATGAAGCGTATTTCCGACATATTTAGAGGGCGCATTTTAGACGTTACGGATAAAACGTATACGATCGAACTCACTGGAACTGGATCAAAATTGGATGCTTTTTTTGATGCGTTAGATCGAGAAGCAATCCTGGAAACGGTCAGGACGGGTGCGTCAGGCATTGGGCGTGGGGACCGAATTTTAAAGGTTTGAAAACACCCTAATTATTAATAATGAAATACATTTGATACGAGGTAATCATGAAGGTTTTTTACGATAAAGATGCAAATTTAAGACTCATCAAGGGCAAAAAGGTGACGATCCTCGGTTATGGCTCTCAAGGCCACGCACATGCGCTTAATTTAAAAGACTCTGGTGTTACCGTCACGGTTGGTGTGCGTAAGGGCGGTGCATCTTGGACGAAGGCAAAAAAAGCCGGTTTTACGGTTAAAGAAATGGGCCCAGCCGTTAAAGGTGCGGACGTTATTATGTTGCTTCTTCCAGATGAAAATATTGCTGAAGTTTATGAAAACGATGTCAAGCCAAACATTAAAAAAGGAGCGGCTGTTGGTTTTGCTCACGGCTTTAATGTTCACTTTGGTCAGGTCGATCCAGATAAAGATATCGATGTGATCATGGTTGCGCCAAAAGCGCCGGGACACACTGTTAGATCTACATATGCTCAAGGTGGTGGTGTTCCCTGCTTAATCGCTATTCATCAAGACGCGTCTGGAAAGGCAAAAGATGTATCTATGTCATATGCTGCGGCGATCGGCGGCGGAAAGGCAGGCATTATTGAGACAAACTTCAGAGAAGAAACGGAAACTGACCTGTTTGGTGAGCAGGTTGTTCTATGTGGTGGAACTACAGCGCTAATTCAAGCGGGCTTCGAGGTTCTTGTGGAAGCCGGTTATGCTCCAGAAATGGCTTATTTTGAGTGCTTGCATGAATTAAAACTAATCGTTGATTTGATTTATGAGGGCGGAATTGCAAATATGCGATACTCGATTTCAAACAATGCTGAGTATGGAGATATTACTCGGGGACCGAGGATTATTAACGAGGAGAGCAAAAACGAGATGAGGAGAATCCTCAAAGAGATTCAGACTGGGGCTTACGCTCAAGAATTTCTGCTCGAAAACCAAACGCGCAATACTAAACTCACGTCAGTGCGACGGATTGCTGGGGAGCACAAAATCGAAGAGGTGGGTAACAAGCTTCGCGCAATGATGCCTTGGATTAAAGCGAACCGGTTGGTCGATAAATCTAAAAATTAGACTTGTATTGAGCATACAGTCACTTTGGATTATTTTAAGTGCGGTTGCAAAAAATTTAATGCAGTTTAATTAAAAGACTTATGAACAAAAATCGACATCCAATAATCGCTAGGGAGGGGTGGCCCTTTCTAGTGCTTGCTGCCATATTGGCTGGATTAAGTTCGGTCTACTGTGTTTATCTAGCTATCCCAATGTGGATAATATTTCTCTTCATTTTACAATTTTTTCGCGACCCACCCCGCGTAACGATAGGCGGGGATAGCGCTGTTAGCGCACCGGCCGACGGCAGGGTCATTGTAATTGACGAAGCTCACGATCCTTATACTAATCAAACATCTTTAAAGATTAGTATTTTTATGAATGTGTTTAATGTGCATTCAAATCGTATACCCGTGTCAGGAACCGTGGACGCTAAACAGTATTACCCCGGCAGGTTCTTTAACGCCGCTCTGGATAAAGCTTCCGATAATAATGAGCGCAATGCGCTTCTCTTAACTTCAAAAGAGGGCCATCGAGTGACCTGCGTTCAGATTGCCGGTTTGATCGCCAGACGAATTCTTTGCTACGTTGACGAGGGATCTAACGTAATCAAAGGTGAGCGTTTCGGCTTTATCCGCTTCGGTTCGAGAGTCGATTTATATTTACCGAAAACAACTAAAGTATTGGTGAGCTTAGGTGATAAAGTCGTCGGCGGTGAAACGTTGGTGGCAGAGCTGCCCATCTCCGAGTAACCTTGGTTTGTGGATAAAGAAGAAAAAACAATTTTGAATTCCGAGGAACGACTGCAGAGTCGGCGGCAGCGGTTTTTCTGGTTGCCTAACGCAATTACTATTTGTGGCTTGTTCTCCGGTTTCTATGCCATTGTTCAAGGCATGAATCATGAGTTTGGATTGGCTGCGATCGGAATCTTTGCCGCGATGATATTTGACGGATTGGATGGTCGAGTGGCGCGTCTTACTCAGACTCAATCTGCGTTTGGTGCTCAGTTTGATTCGTTGGCAGATATGGTTGCTTTTGGCGCGGCCCCGGCGCTTGTTCTTTATGAAGCTGAATTACGTTCTATTGGCGGAAAGTTAGCGTGGGTTGCAGCTTTCATTTATGTCGGGTGTGCCGCACTTCGGTTGGCCCGTTTTAATACAAATTCGGATACCCAAGATCACTCTTATTTCCAAGGTCTGCCTAGTCCTGCTGCAGCGGGTGTGATCGCGGGATTTATATGGGCGACTACCGCTAACGATTTTCAGGGACTACCGTGGGTCGCTTGGATTTTAGCTGTCACAGTCGGCTTTACGATGGTAAGTAATGTCAAATACTACAGCGGTAAGAACATAAATATTCGAAAGGCGGTTCCTTTCTCTGTTGTTGTTTTGATTTCATTTTTTGTGATTCTTGTTATCAACCTGGCGGATAGTCTTCCTGAGTTGCTTTTTCTCACTTTTTTGTCTTATTTTTTGTCAGGATTCGTCGCTTGGGTCTTGGCATACTTCCGAAGTCGACGCCAAAAAAAAGACACAGAAGAATAGCTGATTTCCGCAATTTTTCCATTTTTTGTCGTGATTCGCCGTGGCTATGTAATAATCAGAGCTATACAGTATTTTCTTCTATTTAAATCGTCGGTTGAAATTGTGCAGGTTCAACCTTCGAAATAGTGAATTCATAAAGGTTGACGTCAGTCTCTTTAATGTTTGAATGCCGGAGAAAATAAGTTGAACAATCAAACTTGATAAATTGGGTATTAGTATGAGTGACCGTTTGATAATTTTTGATACAACCATGCGGGATGGCGAGCAAAGTCCTGGTGCTTCGATGACTCGTGAGGAGAAGTTGCGTATCGGAAAACAACTAGAGAGAATGCGGGTTGATGTAATCGAAGCGGGGTTCCCAGCCGCGAGTAATGGTGACTTTGAATCTGTCCGGGCGGTGGCTGAAGCGATCAAAGAGAGCACGGTTTGCGGTTTAGCGAGGGCTTCTGAAAACGATATACGACGCGCGGCCGAATCGGTTAAGCCAGCTAACAGCCCGAGAATACATACATTTATAGCAACGTCGCCAATCCATATGGAGAGGAAATTACGTATGAGCGGCGATCAAGTCTTAGAGCAAGCTGTTAAATCAGTAGCGCTCGCGCGTTCCCTTTGTGAGGATGTAGAGTTTTCTCCTGAGGATGCGGGTAGGTCGGAGCCTGATTATCTTTGCAGGATTCTCGAGGCTGTGATTAAGGCTGGTGCCAGGACAATCAATATTCCAGACACGGTGGGCTACACAATGCCAGACCAGTTCGCAGAATTAATGCGTAACCTTATGACCCGTATACCTAACTCAGATAAGGCGGTATGGTCTGTTCATTGCCATAATGATTTGGGGGTTGCTGTCGCGAATTCATTAGCGGCTATCGCCGCAGGCGTACGACAGATCGAGTGTACCGTGAACGGTCTGGGAGAGCGCGCCGGTAATGCGTCATTGGAAGAGATAGTTATGGCTGTTAGAACGCGACAAGATTTTTTCAAATGTGACACGGGAATCGACGCGACTCAGATAGTGCCTGCTTCGAAACTAGTTTCTGCCGTGACCGGCTTTCCAGTCCAGCCTAACAAAGCCATTGTTGGTGCCAATGCGTTTGCTCACGAATCGGGTATCCATCAAGACGGTGTCCTAAAACATCGAGAAACCTATGAAATAATGAAGGCTGAGGACGTGGGCTGGTCTACAAACAAGCTAGTTTTAGGCAAGCACTCTGGTAGGAATGCATTCAAGCAAAGGTTAATCGAGTTGGGTATCGAGGTTAACGGTGAAGAATTGATGAACGCTACGTTTGCTCGTTTTAAAGAATTAGCAGATAAAAAGCACGAGATTTTTGATGAGGATCTCATAATGTTGATTTCCTCAGATGAGGCGATTAGTCAAGACGATGAGCGTTTCAAGTTGTTGTCCTTAAAAGCATATTTTGAAACGGGTGAGCCGCCAAGAGCCACTGTGTTCTTATCGGAGGATGACGAGGAAAAAAGTGCTGATGCGTCAGGTAGTGGGCAAGTCGATGCGACATTTAAAGCCATCGAATCAATAGTCGCCAGCGGAGCGGACCTTCAACTTTATTCCGTAAATGCGGTCACCAGTGGCACAGACTCTCAAGGCGAGGTTAGTGTTAGGTTAGCTAAAAACGGTAAGATCGTTAACGGACATGGGGCAGACACGGATATTGTTGTGGCCTCTGCTAAAGCTTACTTGAACGCTGTTAACAAGTTAAAGTCAGGCTTAGAGAAAGTTAATCCTCAAGTCTAGCGATGTTTCAGGCTCCTTTGTCTGATAAGACGTTGTTCCTTAAGTTTTGTTGTCTAGGTTTAATGAGCAATGTCGGGTTAGAAATGTTCCTCCAGAGGGTACTTACGTCCATTAGCTGGCGTCGATATTTATGTGTGGGTATGCTTTTTATTAGTCTATGTGGGTGTGGACAGATGAAGGGCTATGTGTTGGATCAACCTGATTCTGACCAAATAACTCAAGATTTTGATACTAGGGACATAACACGTGAAAGCGTGGATGTTTTTGCAGCGAAACTGGGCTATAACCGGCCTTGGCCACCTGAGAAATGGGGACTCGAAGAACTTATGTATACCGCTCTTTATTTCAGCCCGAGACTAAAAGTTGCGAGGCAAAATAAAGAGTTATTTGAAGTTTCGGCTCAATTGTCCGGATTAGAAATACAAAAAAAAGTTCAAGTAGCTACTGAGTATCATACGAACGAAGTTAATGGAGAGAAACCTTGGGGGTTGGGTTTTACCGTCGGTCTTCCTTTTTTCTCGGAAAAAAAACAGAAAGTACTGTCTGAAAAATCACTACTCTACGTAGATGATGCCACGTTAAAATTAACGCAGGAAATATGGTTGCTACATTCGGAGCTGCGCAATAATTTATTCCGATGGAATGCAAATGCAGCTAAGCGGAAACTCAATATCCAGAAAATTAAGTTAGCTCGAGAGTTGATAGATCTTGTTGAGGCCAGATTTTCCTACGGGTTTGCAAACCGCGATCAATTGAACAAAAGAAAGTACGACCTAGGGTTATTTCTGGAGCAAGAGTTGATGCTTGAAACGGAACGGTTAGAGATTGTATCAACTATGGCTGGGTTCATCGGTATGCCAGCGATTGACCTAGAACAATTGGTTATGAGCCACCTTACTTTTGACGAGACTCCTGATATTTCGGGAGTAGAAGTATATCGAAGCGCTGCTTTGCTTAATAGAATCGATTTGCAGGAGTCGTTGGTTGATTTTGGGCTTGCTGATGTTGAATTAAAATTAGCACTGATAAAGCAGTACCCGGAAATTTCAATATCACCAGGATACTTCTGGGATCAGGGAGATAAAATCTGGAATTTTGCTTTGGGCTTAGCCTTACCAAAACAATCTGACGTACTTATATTGCAAGCTGAAAATGTGCGGAATTTAAAACATCTTGAAGTGAAAGAAACTCAAATTAATATCCTTTCACAGGTTGAGGGATATCACGCAATGGCTCAGTCTGCTCGAGCGCGTCTGGTGCAGAGTCGATCGAATTTACGTCAAGCGAATGAAATTTTTTCGGGAGCGGAGGAGAGGTTTGGTGTTGGTAACATCAGTCGAGTTGATCTTTATGATGGACGGTTGGCGTACATTGCTATAGCAGAGCAATTTATCGATCAAATGTCGGATTATTTTACAGCTCTCGCTGCACTCGAGGATTCGTGTCAAACTCCGTTACTATTTCAATATAAGGTCTTGGCGAGTATGAATTACCAATTGAAAGATCCACTTGAATAAGCGGCATTATAACTTGGTTATTGGCGGCCTTACTATTTTGATAGGCCTACTTTTATTGCTCCTCGTTACTGTCAATCGGGATGATTTGTTATTTAGTGATTCTGACTATGAGGAAGAAATAGAGACAAGGGATTCTTTGAGCGAGGAGAACGGCGTTTCAATTGTTCGCTTAGAGCCCAGAGACCAGAGTATGGCTGGTATCGAGTTTTTAGCCTTGACCCCAACCTACCACCAATCGGGATATGAATTGTTCGGTGAGGTTCTTGATGTTGCCGGTCTCTTGGATATTAGAGCTCAGCTAATTGCTTTGTTAAACGCAGATCAGACGAAAGCTGTTGAGGAGGCCCATCTAGCGGAATCTCATAAGAACGCTCGCTTACTATACGAAGATAGACAAAGCATCTCTCGACGTGAATTACTGGACATCGAGTATCAGCTTAAGGCTGTCCGCACTTATAGGTCCAATATACAGCGAGATCTGTCGTCATTGAGACAAACATCGATTACGAAATGGGGTAGTACGATTAGCGAATGGTTATTAAATGAGTATTCTAAAAATTTTAAAAATTTAGCAAACCAAAATGCGAGTTTGTTACGTGTATTCATTAAAGAGGCATCCCTAGCTGAATTGGATATCAGTGAAATTGAAGTGGCGCCAGTGGCTTCGCCGTATCTAAAAATTGCTGGACGGTATGTTGGTGACGCGCCAAACGTTAAGTTAGGTACAGGGGGCGTAGACAAGTTTTTTATCACTGAATCAAAAATACCGGAAGGTACCCGCATTGTAGCGTCACTGTCTGTCAGCTTGAAGGATGCTGCTGGCGTTCTGGTGCCTGATGAAGCAGTTATATGGCACTCTGGAAAGCCATGGGTATTCAAACAACTTAGTGATGGAGTTTTTGCAAGAGTTGAAATTGAGGCTACCGTTGATTTAGGAATTGGATGGTTCGAGGTTGAGGCACTGAGCCCAGGAGATCAAATTGTCGTGTCCGGCGCTCAGCTTTTACTATCGGAAGAATTGAAGTATCAAATACGTAACGAGAATGAGGATTGAGATTCATTACTTAGCCAAAGTGAGGTACAAGTGTCACAATTCTTCGCTGTCATATTTTTGGACGGCTAACTAATGATTGCCGGAATCGTTCGTAGCTCTATTAAATATGCTGGGGTTGTTGTGACCCTTGCAATTACGATCGTTAGCTATGGCTTGTATACAATTTCTAATGCAAATTTAGACGTATTCCCAGAGTTTTCACCCAGTCAAGTCGTGCTTCAAATCGAAGCCCCAGGCTACTCTTCTGCGTTAGTTGAAAAACTGGTTACGCAGCCTATTGAGAATGCATTAATGGGAATACCGGAGTTAGAAAATATTCGTTCTCAGTCGATCCCGGGGCTGTCTGTCGTTACGGTGATATTTAAGGATGGAAGTGATGTTTATTTGAATCGTCAAGTTGTTGGCGAGAGAATATCTGCGCTGGGATCCGAAATGCCTCGAGGAGTAAGTGCACCCACCATGACACCGTTGACCTCTTCCGCTAGTACGGTTCTCGGTATTGGTGTGACGTCAGATAAGCGTTCGTTTGCAGATTTAAGGGCACTTGTAGATTGGACTATTCGCCCGCACCTACTGGGTGTCCCGGGGGTTGCTGAGGTCAACGTTTTCGGCGGGGACGTGCGACAGTGGCAAATTCAGGTGGATCTTCAAAAATTAGAACAATCAGATGTTTCATTTCAGGATTTGCTTAAGGCCGCACAGTCTGTAACGGGAATGGTTGGAACAGGTTTTATCACGACCCCCAATCAGCATTTAAATATCCAATTGGATGGGCAGCCAAGAGATCTTGGAGATATCGAGCACCTCATCGTAGAGTCTCGTACTGGAGCTAAGATACGTCTTGGTGATTTAGCAAAAATTGTAACCGGCCCGGCGCCCTCCATTGGTGCGGCATCTATAGATGCCAAAGAGGGTGTATTTTTGATGATCCAGGGCCAGTTGGGTGCTAACACTTATGCCGTTACTCAAGATTTGGAGCGCGCAATATCAGAACTCGCTCCGTTAATTGAAAGAGAGGAAGTTACTCTCCACGAGAATCTATTCAGGCCGGCAAACTTCATTGAAACAGCAGTAAAAAATGTTCAACGTGACGTTTTAATTGGGTCTGCCTTAGTTATTAGTATTTTGTTCTTATTTCTGTATAACGCCCGAACAGCTGTCATATGCGCAATTGCTATGCCAGTCTCTTTGCTGTCCGCCGTGATTGTACTTGATGCTCTTGATATAGCACTTAATGTGATGGTGATTGGTGGTTTGGCTATTGCTCTAGGAGAAGTAGTTGATGACGCCATTATTGATACGGAGAATATCTTTCGAAGACTTCGATTAAACCAACTTCTGGGTGAGCCGAAGAAACTATCCGAGGTGGTTTTGGAAGCCTCAGTAGAAGTTAGAAGCTCTGTTGTCTATGCCACGTTTATTGTTGTGCTGGCATTTGTACCTTTATTAACTCTTTCAGGTATTGCTGGAAAGCTATTCGCACCTCTAGGTCTGGCTTATATTTTTGCGATATTGGCGTCTCTTGTAACGGCGGTGACGCTGACGCCGGCGCTTAGTTACCTACTTTTGGGAGGCCGCAGTTTATCCGCAGATGATCCACCCGCTGTTTCATGGTTACGACCAAGATATGAAAGGCTATTGAAGTGGTTCGAAAATAAATTTGCTCGCAATCTAACGGTTACTATTGTTTTTATCATTTCTGGTATCTGTGTCTTTCCGCTTTTTTCGGGAGAGTTCATTCCAGCTTTAAAAGAAGGTCACTATATAGCTCATATGACAGCGGTTCCAGGAACTTCGGAACGAGAGTCTTTGAGAGTTGGTGATCGTGTATCGAAAGCGTTAGGAGAAATCGATGGTGTCGAGTCGGTCGCTCAATGGGTGGGGCGGTCTAAAAATGGTGCGGATACGTTTGGGACTCACTATAGTGAATTCGAAATAGAAATTGGTGCCTTGGGTGGTGACGAGCAAGGTAGAGTGCTTGCGGAAATACGGGAGGTCCTCAGTGGAGAGAAGTTCGGTACTTTTCCTGGGTTAAGTTTTGGGGTCAACACATTTTTGACAGAGCGCATTGAGGAGACAGTTACCGGGTTTGCTGCGCCACTAGTCGTCACAATTTACGGGGCTGACCTTGATAGGTTAGATCGAGATGCCCTCAAAGTTGCTGCTGCTTTGAATCAAGTTCGTGGCGCTGAGGATATTCAGATACAGGCGCCAGCGGGTACGCCTCAACTTGATATTCGACTGAGACACGGGCGTTTGTCTGCGTTGGGGCTGACTCCTGGCGAAGTTCTTGAAGTTGTTGGCGCGGCTTATGATGGAGAGGTTGTTGGCCAGATTAGGAAAGGAAACAGTGTCGTTGACATTGTCGTAATACTTGATGATGAATTAAGAAAAGACGTTCGTTCTCTGTCCGCGTTGCCAGTAAAAAGAATAGGTGACGCTATCATTAGGTTGGCAGATGTTGCTGATATAAATCTAGTGGGTGGAAGGTATAAGATCCTTCATTCGGACGGAAGGCGCGTACAAACCGTTACGGCAAAGTTCTCTGGTCGTGACCTAGCTTCTTTTGAGCAAAGAGCTAAAAAGAAGATTCTCTCCGAGGTGGAGCTATCTTCAGGAAATTATGTTGTTTTTTCTGGTACGGCGGAGTCGGAGCGGCAAGCAAAAACGGATTTAATCGTTCACTCGCTTCTAGCTGGGGTTGGCGTGTTTATATTTCTCTACATTGCTTTCAATCAACTTCATAATATGGCGATTACGTTTTTAAATTTACCCTTTGCCCTCATCGGAGGAGTTATTGCCGTCATATTTTCAGGCGGTTGGTTATCTCTTGGTTCTTTAGTCGGATTTGTAACTCTCTTTGGAATAACGCTCAGAAATTCAATCATGTTGGTTTCTCATTATAAGCACCTTGTTGAGGTGGAAAGAGTTGCTTGGAATTTTGACACGGTTGTGCGTGGAGCTTCCGAGCGATTACCCTCAATCCTTATGACGGCCTTAGTTACTGGGCTTGGGTTGTTACCTCTAGCGCTTGGAACAGGGGAGCCTGGTCGCGAGATTGAGGGTCCTATGGCAACTATCATAGTCGGTGGATTATTTACCTCAACGGTATTGAATCTTCTCGTACTCCCTACAATTTTGCATCATTTTGGACGTTTCCAAAACTCGAATCAGGATTTTTAGATATTCTTACGGCTGTTGGGAAAATGCTAGACTAATGCAATAATTAATGATGTGGACATACGACCATGCCAGTAGCCAACCTGACGAGTAAGACTTTTGACCAAGCCGTTAAAGAAAACGACATGGTCATTATTGATTTTTGGGCACCTTGGTGTGCCCCTTGTAAAACTTTTGCGCCTGTTTTCGAGGCCGCATCAGAGACATATACCGGAGTCTATTTTGCAAAGGTAAATTCTGAAGAGGAGCAAGAGTTGGCAGAGTCTTTCGGGATTCGGTCCATTCCGACTTTGGTTGTTATCCGAGAGCAAATCATCCTCTACTCGAAACCGGGAGCTGTTCCAGCATATTCGCTTGAAGGTCTTCTTGATCGAATGGCGAAGCTTGATATGACTCAAGTAAGGGATGAGATTGCAAACTCGAAGACTGAAGCAAAATCGTAGGGTTGCAGGGTTAAGTGTTGCAAGAGAATATGATTTGTTAATTCGCGTGTTACCGAGGTAGTTAGCCTAGAGTTTCATTTACCGCAGAGGTGCAAATAGGCCTAAACTCCACTAAGTTGAGTTTAGAAGAGTTTTTAGAGTCAGGGGGGCAAGTTGTCAAAAACAAAAAGTCGCTTAGCGTTTTGGGGCGTTATTGTCGTAGTAGTTTTGGGTTTATTCGCGTGGGTAAATAGACCTGTGGAAGAGGTAGGCAAAACGCCTGAAAAAGTTGAACAAGCTGCGCCATCGAAACCTCAAGGATTGCCTGTTAAAGCTTTGCCTGTTCTGGTTGGTGATTTGGTAGAGGATATCAGCGCGGTTGGTAACATTGTAGCTAACGAATCTGTGCGAGTCAGAACGGAGATCAGTGGTCGTTTGGTCGAGCTCAATTTTAATGAAGGGCAAGTAATACAAAAAGGCCAATTATTGGTTGCGCTTGACGATGCCGTATATCGCGCACAAGTTGCAGCCATTAGTGCAGAGCTTCGAACTGAGCAACAACGATATATGCGATTAAAGGAGTTATACCAACAAAAGTTCATTAGTAAGGAGGCGTTAGATTTACAGGCAGGCGCGGTGGCAAGATTGGCTGCCTTAGTCCAGGAGGCAGATGCACACTTACAAAAAACCATTGTGACAGCTCCTTTTTCAGGTGTTATAGGTCTCAGAAAGGTCAGTCCTGGAGCGTACCTCGAGGCGGGAGCAGATATCGCGAAATTAGAGGACCTTAGTTCGGTGAAAATCGATTTTAGAGTGCCTGCGGTATACCTCGCTAAAGTCCGGTCTGGCCAGGTCATTAATGTAGTTGTTGATGCGTTTCCTGCTGATACCTTTAAGGGGAAAGTGTATGCGATCGAAACTGGAATCGACGGGGAAACTAGAACGGCTCTTGTTCGGGCGAGGGTCAGCAATAAAGAGGGGAAATTACACTCAGGCATGTTCGCGAGGGTGTCCCTCATCATGTCTAAGAAACAAAACGCGTTATCAGTTCCAGAGCAAGCGCTATGGCCTCAGGGAACCGATAATTTTGTGTACCGAGTTATAGATGGGAAAGCATCACTGACAAAGGTCGAGCTTGGTCGCAGAACGCCTGGGTATGTTGAGATTCTCAATGGGTTGAGTCCGGGGGATATGGTGGTGACGGAGGGGCAAATGAAGATTAGAGATGGTGCACCAGTAATGGTGCTGGGTGGCGCGCAATAACTACTGTTAATGTTTTGCGTAAAGAAAAACTTGCTTTTAGTTAATGTGACTTATGATTCTTTCTGAGATTTCCATCCGTAGACCAGTTTTAGCGACAGTTTTCAGTCTGCTAATTGTATTGCTGGGCGTTATATCTTTCGACCGGTTATCCGTCAGAGAATATCCCAAAATAGATCCACCAACGGTTTCTGTTAGAACAATATACAAGGGGGCTACAGCCCAAGTTGTAGAAAGTGTGATTACGACCCCAATAGAAGACGTTTTGTCCGGGATTGAGGGTGTTGATACGATCAAGTCAAAAAGTAAAGAGGAAGTTAGTGAGATTACGGTTACATTTTTAACTGACCGGAACGTAGAGGCTGCCGCGAATGATGTTCGAGATAGAGTCTCCCGAATACAGACTTTATTACCCGAGAGTGCAGATGACCCGGTGGTTTCTAAAATCGAAGCCGATGCTTGGCCTGTGCTCTGGCTAGCGTTAAAAAGTGATCGGCACAGCCCTATGGAGCTCACCGATTATGCCGATCGGTATCTGACTGATCCATTAAAAACACTTCCAGGTGTTGCTACAGTAATTATTGGTGGCGAACGTCGATACGCGATGAGAGTATGGATTGATCGCGAGAAACTTGCTGCCAGAGGTTTAACGATTCAGGATGTAGAAACTGCTTTACGCCAACAAAATCTAGACTCGCCGGGTGGGCGAATTGAGAGTAATGACCGAGAGTTGACGGTTATGACTGAAACTGATTTAAAGAGTCCTGAAGCTTTTAACAATATGATCATCCGAGAGATTTCTGGATATCCAATAAGAATTAAAGATGTGGGATACGCGATTCCAGCCCCTTACGAGAATAGAAAAATCGTTAGGATTTCAGGAGAGGAAGCTCTTGGGTTAGGTGTCGTAAAACAGTCCACTGGAAATACACTTGCGTTGGCCCAAGCGGTCAGAGATTTGCTGCCACAGTTGATTGGCGGGTTGCCTGAGGGCATGTCGATGAAGGTGGCGTTCGATACATCGCAGTTTATCTCGGCTGCGATTGATTCCGTTTACAAGGTGTTGATCGAGGCGTTAATTTTGGTCGTGCTCGTTATTTTTGTATTTTTAAGGAGCGTTAGAGCGACCCTAATTCCGATTGTGACAATACCGATCTCACTGATAGGCTCGTTCTTTTTTCTTTATATACTTGGTTTTTCAATCAACGTTCTGACGTTGCTGGGTATAGTGCTCTCAGTAGGTTTGGTTGTTGATGATGCCATCGTAATGCTGGAGAACATTCACCGTCATATTGAGGCGGGAATGAATCGATTTGAAGCTGCAATGAAAGGGGCTAAGGAAATTGGGTTTGCGGTTGTCGCGATGACTATTACGCTGGTTGCCGTATTCACACCACTCGTTTTTGTGACGGGTCGCGTTGGACAATTATTTGTTGAGTTTGCCTTGACAGTAGTTTCTGCCGTTCTGGTTAGCGGTTTTGTAGCGTTAACACTCACGCCGATGATGTGTTCAATTCTTCTTAAGAAGCATGAAAATCACGGCTCAATATACAAAACTAGTGAGCTGATTTTTGAAAAAATCAATAATGGTTATTCAGCTGTTTTAAGACTGTTTCTCAAAGGCTGGTTCGTCGTTGTCGGTGTTTTTGTTGTTGCAATCATTGCCATGCTTAGTTTGTTTGCACAGTTAAAGCAAGAGCTATCCCCAGTAGAAGATCGAGGTTTTTTTATGGCATTTGCGATTGCTCCGGAAGGGGCGACAATGCAATACACCGATCGATATATGAAGCAGGTTGCAGGTATATTGGGAAGTGATGTTCCTGAAATTGAAACGTTGTTTGAGGTTGTGGCTCCTGGTTTGGAAAGACCAAATCCTGTGAACTTTGCAATTGGGTTTGCCATACTCGAACATTGGGATACCAGAAAACGTAGTCAACTTGAAATCAGTAAACAAATTACTCCTAAGCTGTTTGGGGGAATTCCCGGCGTCATTTCGTTTGCTATCAATCCCTTATCTTTGGGGCAAAGTTTTACAGCCAAGGAGATAGAGTATGTGATTTACGGAAACTCTTATGAGGAATTGCAAGGTCATGTTAATACGGTGATGGCCAAGCTTAGAGGTTATCCTGGCATCACTGGCCTTGATACTGATTTAAAGCTTAATAAGCCTCAATTGAGGGTCAATGTTGACCGTGAGAAGGCTGCATCAATGGGAATCTCCATGGCTACGATCGGCACTACGGTAGAAACCCTTTTGGGTGGGCGTGACGTAACTCGATACAAGCGAGAAGGGAAGCAGTATGACGTGGTATTACAGATGGAAGACGCGAAGCGGCGACAGCCAACGGATTTAACGTCAATATATGTTCGCGCGAGGAGTGGGCAACTCGTTCAGCTTTCTAATCTTGTAAGTATTGAGGAGACTGTGACCCCGAAAGAACTCAATCACTTCAACAGGTTTCGTGCTGCCATCATCAGTGGAAATGTGGGCCCAGAGGCGAGCCAAGGTGAAGTCTTGGATTTTATCGACTCAATTGTGGCGGCAGAGCTACCAAAAAATGTGACGACTGATTTAAATGGCTCATCTAGGGAATACAGAGATAGTGGAGACGAAATGAAAGTAACGCTAGTGCTCGCGCTTATATTTATATACCTCGTACTCGCGGCTCAGTTTGAGAGTTTCATTGGTCCCTTTGTTATCATGCTGACTGTGCCGTTAGGCTTCCTGGGAGCCATTTTCGTAATGTGGCTAAATGCCAAGCTAGGTGATGGGGGCTCTCTGAATGTGTATAGCCGAATTGGGTTGGTTATGCTTGTAGGGTTGATTACGAAGAATGGTATTCTTATCGTGGAATTTGCTAATCAACTGCGAAGGGCTGGGCAAGAAAAAATAGAGGCAGTCTTAGAAGCTTCAACCTTGAGGTTGCGACCGATCTTAATGACGGCTCTAGCTACGGTCCTTGGTGCGCTGCCGCTTGCGTTGTCCACAGGCGCGGGTGCAGAGGCTCGGCGAGCTATCGGGTGGGTCATCGTTGGAGGTGTGTCGATTGGTACGCTATTGACCCTATTTATTATTCCTGTGGCCTACTCGCTTATTGTTCGCACCACGCCACGCGTTAGAGATGGAACATAGGTGATGCGGAGTCGTACACAATAGAATAGGGAGCTTGAGCTCCCTATTTTTATTTTAATCGCACGTATTCATAGTCAACCGGATTATTATTGATACCTCGATCAGGGGGGGCGATCCATCCAGCCATTTTTCCTGGTTCGACTACGCGTTGCATCAAGCTTCTGATGAAAGCCCTATCTTCTTCGGTAGGCAACCAGCTAGGTATGCCGGTGTCGAACTCCGAACGGCTTACGGCTTGCCCGGTGGGATCTGTCGGGACGTTCGCCCAGCTACCAATCGTTCTGTGGAACCTCGTACTTGGCAACGTAAGTGATACATCAAAGCCCGCTCTTTTGATCATCATATTCCAACGCTTAATACCAATTTCACAGTCCTTGACGTAAGCTTCTCGAGTGACTTCATTCATCGCATTTCTTAGGTTGACCTGCTCTGTGCCCTCAGGTGTATCAATATCATAGGTTGCATCATTACAAACGTGATCTTCATACCTGCCTTCGTCAGGTCGACCTTTGATGCCGCTTGCGAATGAGGATGCTGCATTCGATGAGATCTCTGAGCCGAATAAATCGAGAGAGGAGCTAAACCAGAAGTTTAAATATTTTTGAATTGTTACTAGATCGACAGCCCCGTTTTCTCGAACGCCAGTCGGATCATCACTGCCCAGTTCGTTCATGACCTCGAGACATCGTTTGATGACACGACCCACGCCAGTTTCGCCAACAAACATATGATGCGCTTCCTCAGTAAGCATAAAACGACACGTCCTTGCGAGCGGATCAAAGGCTGATTCGCTTAGACTTTTCAACTGAAACTTACCATCACGGTCAGTGAAGTAAGTGAACATAAAAAACGATAACCAGTCACTGATAGGTTCATTGAATGTCCCTAAGATGCGAGGGTTATCCGTATCTCCTGAATGTCTGGAAAGGAGTTCCTCGGCCTCTTCTCTTCCGTCCCGACCAAAGTAACAATGAAGAAGATAAACCATTGCCCACAGGTGCCTTCCTTCCTCAACATTAACTTGGAATAAATTTCTAAGATCATAGAGTGATGGGCACGTTAGACCCAATAACCTCTGCTGTTCAACAGAAGCTGGCTCGGTGTCACCTTGGGTCACAATAATTCTTCGAAATTGAGATCGTAATTCTCCAGGCACTTGTTGCCAAACAGGTTCGCCGAAGTGATCACCAAAGCCAATGGTTCTGTCCTGCATTTGATCTGCGAGAAATATTCCCCATCGGTAATCAGGCATTTTCACGTGTCCGTAACTAGCCCAACCTTTCGCATCAACCCCTACAGCGGTTCTTAAATACACATCGTTCGATTGAAAATCTTTTGGGCCTTGTTCATCCCACCATTTTAAAAAATGCGGCTGCCAATGCTCTAAAGCTCTTTGTAGTTTTCTATCGTTTGCCAGATTCACATTATTGGGAATTTTGTCGCTGTAATTGATATTCATAATTTATTTATTCCGGGAATTGTCATTTAATAAAAATTGTAATTTGCCTAAATTCTTTGCCAATTGAATGCCGGTTTTTTTCCACTACCAAAAACCTTAAGTGCTCCTTCCTCACCCACAGCATTAGGTCGAATAAAAATCCAGTTTTGCCAAGCAGACAATCTTGCAAAGATACGTGTCTCCATGGTTTCCGGACCAGAAAATCTCAAGTTCGCCTCCATGCCTGAGAGTGCGTCGGGTGACAAACTAATGCGTTCTTCGAGTGCGATACGAATTTCGTCCTCCCAATCTATGTCATCAGGTGTGAACGTTACTAGTCCCAAGCCGAGCGCCTCTTCTGCATCCAGCAGCTGGTCCTCGAGGGGTATTAACGCTTCATGTTGATCAGCATGATCATAAAAACGATTTTTTAGTCTGGAAAGATGATTGACCATCGGGAAACTTCCAAAATTTAATGGCGAGAGTGCGATACTTGGTTTATCGCCGCTCTCCGTTTCGGAAAGCATAAAAATACGGTCTGAAGCGAGCGCAATCTCCAATAGGGTTCCCGCGAAGCATGAACCTTCATCGATAAGTGAAAAGATCGTTCTTGACGATACGTCCAATCGAGCTAAAGTGCGGCGTAAGTACCCCAGCGTTTCTTTTACGAACCAATCCTCACGATGTTCATTCAGTATGCGATCCATGCGGAGGGTGTCTGCGACACTGCCGCTTGTTCTGAAAATCCAAGTTCCAATCTCAAGTTCGTTGGTTCGTAATAGTAATATTGCGTCATCCAGTTCCCGTGCAAATACAAGTGGCCACCAGGATGATCCTTCTTTATGAATAGAATTGATGTCAGACGACACTGAGGCGGGTGGCGATTTTATAATGAATGACGCCGTGCGTGAGGCTCTGTTGAAGACAACGTCGATTATTGAATAGTGTATTCCGTCGTTATCTAGGGTTCTATGTAATTTCGTCAGCTCTACGCCGATCGCGTCCTTTGGCCGGTTACTTTGAGAGCTTAATTCTGATACTAATTCACTTCGCGCCTCATCGAACACGTTTGGTTTGGCGATTTCATCCACTAGTCCCCAAGTTTTGGCACGTTCTGCCCGAACGCCTTCGCTTGTTGAGCAGAATACATCCGCCAGATCTCTTCTAACTTTCCGCTTATCGATTACTCGTGTGAGCCCGCCGGTACCCGGCAAAACGCCCAAAAGCGGTACTTCTGGGAGACTTACGCTAGAAGAGCGATCATCAATCATGAGCAACTTATCGCAGGCTAAAGCAAGTTCGTAGCCTCCCCCTGCGACGGTGCCATTGATGGCTGCGAGAAATTTAATGCCATCATGCCTACTTGAGTCTTCAATTCCGTTTCGGGTTTCGTTTGTAAATTTACAGAAGTTAACCTTCCAAGGATGACTTGACTGTCCAAGCATATAAATATTGGCGCCCGAACAAAACATTCTCTCTTTAGCCGAAGTAATTACGACACATTTAACAGTTGGGTGTTCGAATCTGATTCGATTGATGGCGTCGTAGAGCTCGATGTCGACACCTAAGTCGTAGGAGTTAAGTTTGAGTTTATATCCGGGTTTTAAGCCTTCATCTTCATTCACTGCCATACTTAATGTTGCTGTACTTCCTTCGATTGAAAGTGCCCAATGTTTATACTCTTCTGGATGCGTATCGAACAGGACCCTGTCAGTACTGAGTAACTCTTCTGTGTGGACTGATGGTTGCATGGTTATAAAGGATCCAAATTAGTTTGTGTGTTGTATGAGTTTTCTGAGCGTTCGATCCGCGAGTATTTGACTGGCAATAAAGCCAGGTGCCTTACCATCCGTTGTCACGGTTAAATCTGCCTTCTCGTAGCCGGACTGTCGCTTGAGGAGAATATTTTTCAATTCATCCATTGCTTTGTTATTTCCTGCTATGGGTCTGAGGTCGCCTTGCGCTACAACTCTATCCATATGTTCTTTCGGCGAAGCCTTCAGCCACACGGTGTAGCACGTAGATAAAAGAAGGTCGTACACTTTATGGTCTTGAACAATACTTCCGCCAGTGGAAATGATGCAGTTGTTACCATTACCTAATACATTTTCCAGGCATGTTTTTTCTAAATTCCTATAGCCTTCCTGACCATAAGTGATAAATATTTCTGATAGTGGAGCATCCGCAAGCTTCTCAATTTCCCTATCGATCTCGACGAAAGGAATATTTAAAATGTTAGAGAGTCTCTGACCCACTGTGGTTTTACCGGCTCCCCTGAGTCCGATCAAAGCAATACGAAAGCTGCGACTCACGGGTGAGTTGCGTAATTCCTTCAGTAGCTGGTCCTTAAACCTGTGTCTGTCAGAACTGGTCAGGCCCGCCAATAAGCCTAACAAGAGGCGTGACTCGGCGTTCACAGGTGCCGAGTTGGAAATAAGAATCTCTGGTTCGACATCAAGAGACTGTGCTACTTGCCGCAAAAGTGCAATGGATACATTGCCTTGGCCAGATTCCAATAATGCAAGATACCGCTCCGATACTCCTGAATGTTCCGACAGAACCTTTCTGGTTAATTTTTTTTCTTTGCGAATTTTTTTGACCCTTGAGCCAACTAAGGTTAAAAATTCTGCATTAGCCGTTTCCCGTGGGTTTGACCTGGGGGTTGATCTGCGATCGCTTTGGTTCTGATGCGCTGTTTCAAGCATAATTTGTTTTTCCTACGTCGTTTAATCTTTTAAGTCATCTGTAGGAATAGACACGATAGTGTGATTCAAGTTCCTTATTAGTTGCAATATATTACTATTTTTTAAAGCATATAATGAATGATACTACAAATTTAAGAAAACTGTATAATAAAGCATCAAATTCGTATATTTAGGTAATATATTGCCTAAATATTGATTATGTTTAGTTTGTGGAGCGGCAAGAATCAAATGAAGAAACAAATCAAAATTCTGATTGGTACTATGACTGGTAATGCACAGCTGGTTGCTCAAGAGTTGGAGTTAAGATTCGATGGTGAAGGAGTCGCGGTCGAGACCGTCGATATGGACGGATTGACCCCTGAGATATTTGAAATGGACTGCATTTATCTTATTTGCACGTCAACCTACGGGCAGGGCGACGTTCCAGATAATGCTAGATCGTTTGTTGAGGCTCTGGATAGCTCAAGACCAGATCTAAAAAATCTGCGCTATGGAGTCATTGCCCTGGGTGATCGAACGTATGCGGAAACGTATTGTTTTGGAGGTAAACGGTTTGACGAGCTTCTAAATTCGTGTGGAGCAGGCCGAATAGGCGATATACTGATGCATGATGCCAGCTCTGGAACAATGCCAGAGGAGGAAGCGGCTGACTGGTCTCAAGAGTGGTTAGGCTTATGTGAAAGCGTCTGGTCCCACAAGTGAGTAACTTGAGTATTTCGAAATTAATAGCAATGTGAAGAGAAAAAGCGTGTTAAAGATTGAGTCTACCAAGTTAGAGAGTTATTCGTCTGACCATTCTACGAGCCCACCAGTCATCACAATGCCGCGAGCATTCAATGCTGCTCATGATTTATTAGAGCGCAACATTCTTGCCGGTCGGTCTGAAAAAGTGGCTTATATTGATGACTCGGGCAGTTACACATATGACGACTTGAAATTACGCGTGAACCAGTCGGGTAATGCGCTACGGAAGCTCGGGCTGAATATGGAAGATCGCGTCATGATCGTGCATTCGGATACGATTGATTTCCCAGCCGTTTTCCTTGGGGCGATAAAGGTTGGTATCGTTCCGATTGCGGTGAATACATTACTCACACCAAGCGACTATCAATTCATGATGGAGGATAGCCGTGCAAAGGCTCTGATCGTCGCATCCCCGTTTCTTGACAACTTGGGTGAGGCAATTGCCAATTCAAACCATCTGGAACACATTATTGTCTCAGGAGAACCATCGCCCCAACATCACCACTTACAAAGTCTACAAAGCCAATCGGATGGTGAGTGCGAACCTGCAATTACTTCATGCGACGACACATGTTTTTGGTTATATTCTTCAGGGTCTACAGGAGCCCCCAAAGGGACAATTCACGTACACTCTAGTTTGGCTTACACTGCTGAACTGTATGCTAAACCAGTTTTAGGTATCAGAGAAACGGACATCGTTTTTTCAGCGGCTAAATTATTCTTTGCCTATGGTTTGGGAAATGGTCTTACATTTCCATTATCGGTCGGAGCAACAACTGTCCTGATGTCTGAGAGACCTACACCAGAATCTGTATTCAAGCGGTTAAAAGACCACCAACCCACGATATTTTACGGCGTTCCCACCTTGTTTGGAGCCATGTTGGCAAACGACAACTTACCAAGCCGTGACGAGATCGCGATTCGAGTAGCTACTTCTGCAGGAGAGGCGCTACCAGCGGAGATCGGAAACCGTTGGACATCACACTTTGGTAGTCAGATATTAGACGGTATAGGCTCGACTGAAATGTTACACATCTTTCTATCGAACCGCCCAGACGATCTTCGATACGGAAGCACGGGCAAGCCAGTGCCAGGATACGAACTACGCTTAGTTGATGAAGATGGTCAAAATGTCCCTGCTGGGGAGCTTGGGGAGCTTCAGATAAAGGGACCTTCAGCAGCTAATTTATACTGGAACCAAAGACAAAAATCTCGGGAAACGTTTTGTGGCGAGTGGACCCGTGCTGGAGATAAGTATAGTGTCGATGATGAAGGATTCTTTACTTATGGCGGACGATCAGACGACATGCTGAAGGTGAGTGGTCTTTACGTTTCGCCATTTGAAGTAGAGGGCGTCCTTGTGTCGCACAACGCTGTTCTTGAAGCGGCTGTAGTGGGTGATGAAGATGAAGATAAATTAACAAAGCCTCGAGCGTATGTGGTGTTGGTAGACTCATCGTGCGCGACCTCTGGCTTAGAGGACGAGTTAAAAGAGTATGTTAAGTCAAAACTTGCGCCATTTAAATATCCGAGATGGATTGAGTTTGTTAGTGAGTTGCCAAAAACAGCGACGGGTAAGATCCAACGTTTTAAGTTACGGCAGAGAACCGAGTCAGAGTAATAAAAAAGTTTAAAGGGGAACAAGATGTCCATAAGTAATCGTCGTCAATTTTTAGCGGGTACCTCAGCTTTAGCTGGACTATCGTTTTTGTCTTTGGCCGGCTGCGGTAAAACTACTGATTCAATTCGCGTGGGTTTCATGCTGCCTTACACCGGAACATACGCGAAGCTTGGAATGGCAATTGAGAATGGCTTTAAACTGGCGCTAAGAGAATTGGGGGACAATCCATTCGGAAAATCTATTGAGTTTTTCACGGTAGATGACGAATCAAATCCTTCCAAGGCTACTGATAATGCGAATAAGATTATGACTCGAGATAATGTTGATGTCGTTATTGGTACCGTTCATTCTGGCGTGGCGATGGGTATGATAAAAGTTGCGCAGGAGACGGGATCTTTGGTGATCATACCTAACGCTGGTGCGAACGCTGCAACGGGTACAATGTGTGCCCCTAACGTATTCCGAACATCGTTTTCTAATTGGCAGCCCACCCACCCACTTGGCCGTATCATGGTGGAGGATGGGCACAAAAAATCCGTTTTTATAACTTGGAAATACGGAGCAGGGGAAGAGGCGCTGGCATCTTTCAGGGAGGGGTTCGAAGCCGCTGGGGGTGAGGTTATTAAAGAATTATTCGTGCCGTTTCCAAACGTTGAATTTCAGGCTATTCTCACAGAAGTGGCGGCGTTAAAACCTGATGCAGTTGCTTGTTTTTTTGCTGGGGGTGGTGCCGTTAAGTTTGTTAAAGACTATGCTGCGGCGGGACTTAAGTCCTCGATTCCACTTTACGGGTCAGGCTTTTTAACAGAAGGTGTGCTCGATGCCCAGGGTGATGCGGCCGAGGGCATTACAACGACACTGCATTATGCTGATGGACTTCAAAATCCTAAAAATTTAGCCTTCCGGGAGGCCTATCGATTGGCTTACAGTGAAGAGGCTGATGTTTATGCCGTTCAAGGATATGATGCCGGTTTATTATTGATCAAGGCTCTTCAGGAAACATCTGGTGATTTATCAAAAAAAGCTCAGGCAATTAACGCTATGGAGGGGGCAAAAATCGACAGTCCTCGCGGTCCTTGGACAATGTCTAGAGCGCATAACCCAATTCAAAATTTTTATACGGTCAAAGTTAATAACGGAGTTAACAGCGTGGTAGGGACGGCATGGGAAGGTTTGGAGGACCCAGCCGTTGGTTGTGATCTTTAATCTTGATTGACCTGCGCCACTGATTGATGGCTGATCGAGATGTTTTTGGTGTGCAGTTCATCGAACTTCATTGTTGTATATAGGTATGCGTTTCTCTCAACTTGATCTAGATCAACAATTAAACCTACTTTTCGATGAGTTACTGGATATCGAATGCGACTCTTTTGGAAGTTTACGTGTCGCACGAGGCGTGCGAGGTATGCTCAATACCGTCATTGTTGGGTTTGATTTTAGTGTTCATGGAGGTTCTATTGGTGTATCGGAAGCGAAGCAGCTTCGGGCGGGGATAGAGACAGCGAAACACTTAGGGCTACCTTTGGTCATGCTTCTTAACACGGGTGGGGTTCGCGTTACTGAGGGCGCGAACGGATTAGCCGCTTTTCGTTTCGTTTTTAAAGATTTGCTTGATGCTAAGTTGGCTGGGCTTCGGGTCTTGTCCTTAGTAACTAGACACTGTTTTGGTGGTGGCAGTATGTTGGCATCGATGAGCGATATGGTTTTAGTGAATTCCCATTCACAGATTTCCATGTCTGGCCCAAAATTAATCCAAGCATTTAATCAAGACGGTGAAAAAGCTCTTATAAATCGAGATGACCTTCACTTTATTTTGGGGGGCGAGAGTCGGTCCAAGACGTCGAGTAGGTTTCAATTAGTAAACGATAATTCACAGGGCTATGAATTCGAAATACATCGTTTTTTGTCAACTAAGAAAAACTTGGGGATCTCCAAAATAGATGCTTTAAATGAATTAGAGGAGAGATTGAACCGTCCTGATCTGTCAGTTATCAAACAGTCCATTCATCCCTCAATTGATTCAAGTAAGATCTGGCAACACACCTCTTGGTCTGGAAAGTCCGCATTGTTCTTTCCGGAAAATCAAGTAAATGAAAAAGTGGCTGTTTATGCTTTGGTCGCTGAGTATTTCGCTGATGCTGAAGCTATGTTTGATTTGATGTATGCGGTTAACGCTTTACCAAGTTCTGTGCTAAGCATAAAAGTGTTCATTGATTGCTCTAGTCATTCCCCTAGCCTAAGTGCTGAACGTGTATTGTTATCGGAGTACCTTACGGCTTTAGCAATTTGTTTGAGAGAGAAACATTTGAGTGGCACGCATGTACATTTAGTTGTAGTAGGGGCTGCAGGAGGAGGGATTTTTGCGGCATTATCTGCAGCGGCCTCAGAGGTGAGTATGTTGGAAACAAGCCAAATTCGAGTGTTACCACCAGCAGCTCTCGATATTATGCGCTGGCAGGGCGATGCAACAATAACCGTGAAGCAATTGATTGCTGCGCAAGCCGTCGATAATGTTATCGAGGACGTGTCGAGCGTTATGAGTTAGGAATCTGAATGGACGCAGTCACAATTTTCATCCAAGCCATGAATGGTATTCAATACGGTTTGCTACTTTTTTTGGTTGCAAGCGGACTGACATTAATTTTTGGGATCATGGGTGTAATCAATATTGCTCATGGCAGTTTTTATATGATTGGCGCTTACCTGGCCTGGTCATTCATGGGATGGATTGGAAATTTTTGGTTAGGCTTGTTTGTAGGGGTAGTGGTTGCATTTGTGCTCGGTTTGGTCCTTGAGTTCTTGTTCATAAGGTTTTTGTACGATAAAGACCATTTGCAACAAGTATTGGTTACTTACGGATTGATACTAATTTTTTCTGAGTTGAGAAGTGTCATTTGGGGGGATGATGTGCACAGCGTTGCTATTCCAGCATTATTAGATGGATCAATTCAGTTAACTGAAAACTTAGCCTACCCTGTGTATCGAATTTGGCTATCCAGTGTCTGTATTGTTATCGCTATTTTGATGTTCTTAGGTATTCAACATACCCGTTTAGGCATGATGATTCGCGCTGGCGAATCTGATCGAGAAATGACTAAAGCCCTGGGTATAAACATTGGATTGGTTTATCGATTTATATTCGCTCTAGGTGTATCGCTCGCCGCGTTCTCAGGAATGATATCGGCCCCGATATCCTCCGTGTTTCCTGGTATGGGTGGTCAAGTATTGATTGTTAGTTTTGTCGTTGTTGTTATCGGGGGTTTAGGCTCGATAAAGGGCGCAATGGTCGCGGCGCTGTTGGTTGGTTTAATTGATACATTTGGAAAAGTAACGACTCTTCATATTTTTGGCGTAAATATTTTTCCAGAAATGGCCGGTATGAGTATCTTTGCTCTAATGGCCTTGATATTAATGTTCCGCCCTCAAGGGATATTCGGTAGGGAGCATTAATTGAAAGTGATACTTAGAAAAGTTTTACCAGCGTTAATTCTTTTGGGTTTAGTTTGTCTGCCACTTTGGGGTGACCGGTTTTATATTCAATTTGCCTCAAAAATTCTAGTGATGATCATTTTTGTCAGTAGCTTAAATTTGTTAGTTGGTTTCACTGGTTTAGTCAGCTTAGGTCATGCTGCATTTTTTGGATTTTCCGGTTACGTTCTAGCAATACTAAGTCCCCTAGACTCACCTATGAATTTCTTTGTTGCGTTTCTAGCCAGCATTTTATCTGTTGGGGTGCTTGGCGCAATATTTGGAGCCTTAGTTCTAAGAACTAAAGGTATATTCTTCATCATGTCTACATTGGCGCTTGGTGAGATGTTGTTCTATTTTTTGCACGACACGAATTTGGCCGGTGGATCAGATGGTATGTATATAAACGTTCGTCCCAATCTTAGTCTATTCGATTGGTGGCACCTGGATTTGGCAAATGTGATTCACTTTTATTATTTAACGTTGATTTTATTATTCTTGGTTTTAATTGTTATCAGAAGAATCATCGCCTCTCCATTTGGCCGTGTACTTACGGGTATTCGTGTTAATGAACACAGGACTAAGGCTATCGGTTACAACACGTACAAATTCAAATTAGTATGTTTTGTGATTGCGAGCATGATTGCTGCTGTAGGTGGATTTTTAGCCGCTGTTCAGTATGGAGTCGTTAATCCCGAAATGGTTGGTTGGCACGTATCAGGGCACGCGTTGATGATGGTGATTCTCGGCGGGAAAGGGACAGTACTCGGACCGGTCCTGGGAACCACAACTCTAATGCTTGTTGAGGAAGGCTTTCAGATGTTGACCAAACATTGGCAGCTCTTGACCGGAGTCGTGATTGTTCTTGTCGCACTTTTTCTTCCCAAGGGCTTAGTGGGATTAAAAATATTTAAAAAGGCGCCTTAATATGGGGTCTTTGATTGAAGCTCGAGGCTTAACAAAAAACTTTTCTGGATTAGCTGCGGTTTCAAGCGTAACGCTTTCCTGTGATCGCGGAATGATTCATGCTGTTATAGGCCCCAACGGTGCAGGCAAAAGCACCTTAATTAATTTGTTATCGGGAGAGTTACGACCGACTGATGGACAAATATTGGTTGATGGGGTAAACGTCAAAGGCTATAGGCCGACAAAGATGAGTCTTCTGGGGGTGGGCCGTAGTTATCAGCGCACCAATATCTACCCGAACTTAAGTGTCCTTGAGAACTGTAATATTGCTGTTCAGTCTCGTCTAGAGATTTCCATGCGGTTTTTTGGGGCCGTTACATCTTATCCTGATGTTGAAGCGAGATCTAAACAAGTTATGCAAAGATTGCAGCTCGATTCGCTAGCCCACAAAAAAGCAAACGAGCTATCTCACGGCGAACAACGACAGGTCGAAATCGCCTTAGCTTTAGCAACTGAGCCAAAGGTGTTGCTTCTGGACGAACCTCTAGCTGGTATGGGTGCAGAGGAGTCATTGAGGATGGTGGAGCTACTCAGAAATATCCGATCAGATTTTGCGATGATATTAGTTGAGCATGATATGGATGCGGTGTTCGCCTTGGCTGATCACCTTACAGTGATGGTAAATGGTGAGGTTATTGAAAGTGGTAAACCGGAGGTCGTTCGATTAAGTCGTCGAGTTCAAGAGGCTTATTTGGGTGGGGATATTGATGAGTAATGCGCTCATGACTGTTAAAGACCTTCACTCGCACTACGGGATGAGTCACGTGCTTCGCGGCGTCAGCTTAGAAATTAATAGTGGTGAAACGATAGCGCTCATGGGGCGAAATGGAATGGGGAAAACGACGCTGATTAAGTGTCTCCTGGGATTAGTCCCCGCCACTTCTGGGGACATTATATTTCGAGAGCAGGACGCTAAATTGCTGTCTACTCATTTGCTTGCGAAGGCTGGTATCGCATATGTCCCTGAAGGACGGGGCATTTTCAAAAACTTATCCGTAAAAGAAAACCTATTTTTGGCTGCGCGATCTGGGTTTGAAGGCCGAATGGACTGGACCTACGATCGGGTGCTTGATAGTTTCCCCCGTCTTAAGGAACGCCTAACCCATGGCGGGCAACAGCTCTCTGGGGGAGAGCAGCAGATGCTGAGTATTGGTAGAGCCTTGCTTACTAATCCGGATTTATTAATCTTGGATGAGGCTACAGAGGGATTGGCGCCGCTTATTGCGCAAGACATCTGGAACATCATTGATGTTATCAAAGCTTCGGGTATCTCTACTTTGATTGTAGATAAAAATTTCAAGTCGCTTTCAAAAATATCAAACCGATGTGTGGTGATGGTTAAAGGCGAGATCGTATTCAATGATATTTCATCGCAATTAATTGCACGTCCAGAAGCCCTTAAAAACTGGTTGGGAGTGTGACGTATTTATTGCATTTTTTTCTGGAAGAGCTTCAAGTATGAAAATTACAGATAATTATTTTGTTTTTGACGAGAAACGGCTGGAGTATCGATGTATTGAATCCGACAGCGCAATTCCTACGAGTGATGCACTCGTTTTACTGCATGAAGGCTTAGGTTCGATAGATTTATGGAAAAACTTTCCAGAGGAACTGGCGATAGCAACAGGTTGTCGCGTATTTGTATTTTCTAGGTATGGCTACGGTAGGTCTACGCCGTTGTCCGAGAAAAGAACTTTTGATTATATGCATCAAGAAGCGTTGAATACTCTTCCGAATTTTTTAAAACATATAGGGGTTGATAGGCCCATACTAATTGGACATAGCGATGGCGCTTCTATCGCTATGATTCACAATGGTGGTGGACATGACGTGGGTGGCTTGGTCCTGATGGCGCCTCATGTTTTCGTCGAAGATTTAACGGTAAAGAGTATTGAGCAGGCTCGTATTGCGTTTGAAACAACAGAGTTATCCAAGAAGCTAGGGCGTTACCATGAAGACGTTGCATCTGCATTTTGGGGTTGGAATGACATTTGGTTATCGCCAGAATTTAAGAATTGGGATATTCAAATGTATGTTGAAAAGCTCAGTTGTGAGTCTTTACTTATTCAAAGTGATAATGACCCATATGGAACTTTGGCTCAAATTGAGGTTATCGAAAAGCTATCGCGCGCGCCGACTCAGCGGGTTATCTTGAAGGATTGTGGGCATTCGCCGCATTTTGACCAAGCCAGCGCTACGATCGATGCCATTGCTCAATTTGTCAAGGACAGCTTGTGTGAGGATCGATATGAGTAAAAGAAAAGTTGTTTTGGTTACAGGTTCTACTTCAGGTATTGGGTTAGGAATTGCAAAGGAATTTGCCTTGAACGGTTACGATATTGGTTTAAATGGTTTGGGGGACGCTGCAGTTGTTGAGGCAATCAAACGGGATATCGAAGTAAATTTTGGTGCTCAGGTTTTTTATTCTGATGCGGATATGGCGAAACCTAATGAAATTGAGCGCTTTGTAAAAGGCGCTAACGATGCGTTAGGCGCTATTGATGTCTTAATTAACAATGCTGGAGTTCAGCATGTATCTCCGGTTGAACATTTCCCGACTGATAAATGGGATCTTATCTTGGCTGTTAACTTATCGTCAGCATTCCATATGAGTCGATTACTCATACCGAGCATGCGTAGCCATAGTTTCGGACGGATCCTTAATATTGCTTCGGCGCACGGACTGGTCGCTTCCGTCAACAAGTCTGCCTATGTGGCGGCGAAGCACGGATTAATTGGCTTTACTAAGGCGGTAGCACTCGAGGTTGCCGACTCGGGCGTTACTTGTAACGCTATTTGTCCGGGCTGGGTCGAGACGCCGCTCGTTAGTAGCCAAGTGGATGCTTTATCGGTTGAAAAGTCAATTTCCAAGGAGGACGTAATCCGTGATGTAATCTTGGCGCGACAGCCAACTCAGAAGTTCGTACAGATAGATCAAATTGCTGCTCTAGCTCTTTTTCTTGCCTCTGATAAAGCATCCTCAATAACGGGTTCTTCCTATTCTATTGACGGTGGTTGGACCGCTCACTAGCCACGTTAATGATGTTAGAGATCAAGATAGTCGCAGATGGGCCGTTCTACTTTAAGGGTTCATTTACTTATATTGATGAGCAGATGACGTGCCGCCATATGGCGGGTGAGTCATTAGTATTTTGTCGTTGCGGCAGGACTAATCGTGCGCCGTTTTGCGACCAATCTCACAATTCTTTTTTCTTTAATACTCATGATCAACTTGAGCGAAAATACGCGGTCAGTGGGAAACTTACAAACCAAGAGGGTGGTGAAGTAGTCGTTGCTGCAATTCAAAATGGACCGATGCACATATCTGGAGCGGTATCGATCGTCGATGACAGTGGTGTGACTTGGCGAGGGACGCAAGTTAAATTGTGCCGATGTGGATTGTCACAAATTAAGCCTTTCTGTGACGGTACACATAAAAAAACGAATAGATTGAATCAGTAATGGTTTACGTTTGGCTATTAAAGCATTTTAAATATTTCTCCTAATTTTGATCGGTCGTATCGAGTGCCAATTTTTAAAGGCTTGATGGGGCGCCACTCGCCAGACTTTTTGTCACTAATCGCAAAACGAAAAACGTAATCTGGCTCTAGCCCCATACGCAGGTCGCTAATTATCAATTGATCATCAATAACTTCTGTCTTAAGAAATCCATGGGAGAACCAATTAAGTTTTTTGTATGCATCGTGGGTGGATGCAATAGTTTGCATGACGGGATCAACTTTGATGAAATTAAAGTTGATCGGATTCTTGGGTTTGGTTAGCGAGTAAAACCCCTCGTAATAGCCCTCAGATGTCATTACTACAATGCGCCAAAGTAGTGTGTTGAATGGCGTGGGAACGGTAAAATATTTTTTATAATCCATGTCATTTAATGCCATGTGAGAAGCGAGTTCTTGGGTGACCAGACTTTTGGCCACCCAAGACCATGACAGATAAGACGAGCTCAATATAAGTCCAATCGCCAAGGTTTTCTGTATACCCTGCCAGCGCGGAACAATAATTACGGTCAAGGCAATAATCACGAGTGGTAGCGTGTAGATCGGATCAATTATAAAAATGGTTGACCACATTAAAGGTGGATTATTTAATGGCCAGAAGAGCTGAGTCCCATAGACCGTATGAGCATCAAGAATAGGATGGGTTATCAAGGCCAGCGTGATAGACGCTAGCCAAGGGTATGGCGCGTTTGTGACTCGGTCGCTAATTTTTTTCGCAAGTAGCCAAATCAATATTGACAGTGGGATGAGTACGAAGAGTGAGTGGCTGAACCCTCGATGTTCGATGAAATTATCAATGGGGTCCGCGTAGCGAATCAATATATCTAGATCTGGTAGCGTCCCAAGTGCTGCCCCGAGTATCGCTGCGCGGCGTTTATCACCACGCGATACGCACGCCGCACCTACTGACGCTCCGAGCGCCATTTGAGTCAGTGAGTCCAATACGGTAGTTTCAGTTTGACTATACGGTAAAGATCTTTCCGGGATTCATGATGTTTTTTGGGTCAAGCGACTTTTTGATGCTACGCATAACAGAGACACCTTCACCATGTTCCGCTGTTAAAAATTTCATCTTACCCAGTCCAATACCATGTTCACCGGTACATGTGCCGTCCATCGCGATTGCTCGCATAACTAAGCGATCATTTAAGCGCTCAGCCTCTTTCGTTTCATGTTCTTCTTCCCTCTTTATGACGAAGCCAAGGTGGAAGTTGCCGTCCCCAACGTGGCCGACGAGTGGAGCCATGAGGAAGCTGTCAGCTAGATCTTTTTTGGTTTCTAAGATACATTCAGCAAGTCGTGAAATTGGCACGCATACGTCCGTTGCCCATACTTCTGCTCCAGCCCGAAGTGCCTTAGTGGCGTAGGTTACATCATGCCTCGCCGCCCATAATTTATTTCTATCTTCAGGTTTTGTGGCCCATTTGAACTCTCCACCAGAGTTCTCCGCAGCAATGGCTTGAACGGTTTCTGCCTGTTCTTTAACCCCAGCCTCGCTACCATGAAATTCTAAAAAAAGCGTATCTTTCACGGGATAATCAAGCTGTGAAAAAGAATTAACTGCCCCCATTTGAACGTCATCTAGTAACTCGATACGAGCAACCGGTACCCCGAGTTGTATGGTTTGTATTACCGTATCAATTGCTCCTTCGAGCGAATCAAAAGAACACACAGCTGCCGCCATTGCCTCAGGAACACCATAGAGTTTTAATGTAACTTCTGTGATGATTCCAAGTGTTCCTTCAGAGCCAACAAATAATCGGGTTAAATCATATCCAGCAGCAGACTTACGGGCTCTCCTGGATGTGCGGATAATACGCCCGTCAGCGAGAACAACGGTCAGTCCTAAAACATTCTCACGCATCGTCCCATACCGAACCGCATTTGTACCGGAAGCCCTTGTGGCAGCCATCCCGCCTAGCGAGGCATCAGCTCCAGGGTCGATTGGAAAAAATAATCCTTGGTCTTTAATGAATTCGTTGAGTTGTTTTCGAGTCACTCTCGCTTGCACAGTGCAATCTAAATCTTCAGCGTTTACGCGTAATACCTGATCCATGTGCATTAGATCAACAACAATACCGCCGTTGTGAGGGATGACATTGCCCTCGAGGCTAGTACCCGTGCCATAAGCGATGACAGGGACACTGAATTCTGAACATATCTTGACGATTTCCGAGACCTCTTCGGTTGTTTTGGGAAATGCTACAACGTCCGGTCGGTGTGGGTGGTGCCACGATTCGTCTTTACCGTGTGTATCTCTCACCGATACATTGGTTGAGATGCGGTCGTTGAGTAAGCTAGTTAGCTTATCGAGAATGGTTTGAGAATCTTTTTCTGGAAGAGCCATTTTGTAATAAACCTGTAATCGAGTTTTTTCTAAGGTGCTGACTTAAAATTTTATTCCTTGATATTGAGCTTCAGAAAAGCCCACATAAACTTGCCCCGTGTAGTCAACCAAAACCGGCCTTTTTACTAATGAAGGATACGTCTTCATTAGTTCACACGCTTTTTCTTCGTCTACGTTCGAACGCTCATCATCACTTAGTTTACGCCAAGTTGTACCGCGCGTGTTGAGAAGGGTGTCCCAGGGCACCAGGCCGCACCATCTTTTAAGCCATTCGTCGTCGATACCTTCCTTTTTGTAATCGTGAAATTCATATGCAATATTGTTTGAATCAAGCCATTTCATGGCTTTTTTCATTGTGTCACAATTTTTTATTCCAAAGATTTTGACGTTCATATCAAGATACCAGATATTTTTGGACTGCCTTCTCATCCCATGAAATTCCAATACCGGGCCTATCTGGCGTAATTGCTAAACCATCGACTATTTGAATTGGCTCTTGAACAACGCCTGCGCCCCAATCCATATACTCAAGCCAGTGCCTCGTGGGGGATGCAGAAAGAAGATGGCAACTGATCTCGGGGAATAGGTGGCTTGAGAGGTCCAGCGCATTCGCTTGTGCCAAAGAGGCGGCTCTCAGCCAACCGGTGACGCCCCCAATTCTTTGTACATCTGGCATATAGAAATCCCCCGCCTCCGCGTCGATGGCTTTTTTCATTTCCAATGAGTTAAGTAAATTTTCTCCAATTTGAATCGGGGTATCAATTGTTGCTCGAATCTTCGCGCACCCTTCATAGTCATCGTGTCGAATGGGATCCTCAATCCAATAAAGTCCCTCGTGATCTAGTACTCGACACCTTTTGTGTGCTTCATTTACCGATAGAGATTGATTGAAGTCAGCCATCAGATATACGTTGTCGCCAATTTCTCTTTTAACCGCTCTTACAGCGGCAAGGTCCGAATCAAAATCAGGACGGCCTATTCTCATTTTGACACCTGTGTAATCACCACTGCTAATGAGCTCTTGTGCTAGTTGGGGTAGTGTGTCAGCTGTTTCGTTAGTCCAGAGTCCACAACTGTTGTAGGCCTTGATTGACAGTGGAGTGCCCCCCAGTGCGGTCGCGAGAGGAACCCCTTGGCTTTTTGCTTGAATATCCCAGGCCGCCATATCTATACCCGCAAGTACTTGACCTAAAATGCCATGTGCATCATACAAGGTGAAGTGCTTTCGAAGCTTATTATCAATTTCTAATGGCGATGCTTCGTCACCGATGATCAGGTCGCAAACAGCTTTGAAGCATTCGACCGTTGGCTTAAGCATACTTTGAGAAAAAGTGAACAGGTAAGTGTGCCCCGTGATGCCCTCATTGGTTTGAAGGTCAATCAAAACAAGGGCTGCCGTATCAATAGCGCCACTGGCGGGGCGGGGCGGATATTTGATCGGTGCGGCGACTGGACGTGCCTGAAATCCTGTAATTTTTATCGACATTTTCAAATCCTTTTTAGTTTACCGTTCATATTAATCCTTAAATTTGTGCCTCTGTCGGCCTGCCGTGCTCGAAGAGTTTTAATGCCGCGTAAACAAAGCCGTTAGCAGGCGTTGGAATATTAAGCTCTTTACCCAGTCTAGCTATTGTCCCTGAGAACCAAGGCACTTCGAGTGGATAGCCCCTTCGCAAATCGCCGCACATCGATGCGACCATACTCGGGGGATAGCCATCAATGATATCTAGTTGCTCCTGTAAAACGTTATCGCTGAATTTCAAACCTTTAGCTTTACCGACGTCAATAATTTCGGCCAATATTTGTGAAAGTAAATTTCTCGTATGAATCTCATCTCGTATTGGTCCAATGGGCATTCTGCATAGAGTGGTCATAGCTGACATCGTGACTAAACGAATATACTTTTCCCAAATTGCACGATTAATGTCATCAGGAATCTCGGCTTTTATGTTTGCTCTACTACATGCGGTTAAAAGTGATTGTGCTCGTTCTGATTGGGTGTTATTCAATTCTCCAAAAGCTAGACTTGCCATGTTTCCATTGTGCCGAATGACCCCAGGCTCTTCGATGAGTGCCGCGATGTTAGCGACACCACCCATGGCATGTTGCGACGAATAAGCTGCAATTAAACTTTCTTCTGCCAGGATTCCATTTTGAAAAGAGATAATTCCTGTGTTCTTGCCAAGTAGGGGTTTTGCAGTCTGAATAGCTTCGTCCGTAGCCCATAACTTGACTGCAATCATCACAATGTCTGCTTGACCGATATCGCGGGTATTTTCCGTGCATTGAACATCTTTTAAATGCATGTCCCCTAAAGCGGAATAAACGGTCAGGCCGCGACTTTTGATGGCCTCTAAATGGGCTCCTCGAGCGACAAAAGTAACATTTTCGCCGGCTTCAGTAAGTCTGGCACCAAAGTACCCGCCTACCCCTCCCGTACCAATAACGACTATGCGCATTTTTTTCTCCCAAATTATTGAAATTTTTTAACTAAAAAACTGGGGGATTTGACTTGACCGGTACAATGGTAAGTTCTTTCGGATAAAAAATAAAACTAAAAATGAATACTACAAGGCTGCACGACGATGAGATCCTTATGCATGCAAAACGCTTGGATCATATTGAGCCGTTCCATGTTATGCGTATTATTACCCGAGCCATGGAGCTCCAGTCATCAGGAGTAGATGTTGTCAATTTGGCAGTCGGCGAACCTGATTTCCCTACGCCAAAATTAGTTGTTGAATCAGGCCTCCGAGCGCTTCGCGAAGATCGAATGAAATATCTGCCGGCACTTGGTTCTGACGAGTTACGTAATGCAATATCAAGGTGGTATCGGCAAAGATATAACGTTGGAGTTCCAAAAAAGAGAATCGCAATAACGACAGGATCCTCAGGGGCTTTATTGCTCACGATGGGGGTATTAGTATCTCCAGGAGATGAGATTTTGATGGCTGATCCGGGTTATCCTGCTAATCGTCATTTTGTTTCAACGATGGAAGGTCGCCCTATTCTGATACCGGTGGGGCCCGAAACTGATTATCAGTTGACCCCCGAATTAGTGGAAAAACATTGGACGGACCGGACCATTGGGGTAATGGTTGCTAACCCTTCTAACCCTACGGGCACGTCGATCAAGCAAGACATTTTGAAAGATATTCATCGAGTGGTTCAGGCGAACCAAGGGACTCTAATTGTTGACGAGATCTACCACGGAATTACTTTTGGAGTTGATGCTTGCTCGTCCTTGGAGTTTGCCGACGATATTTTTGTGATTAATAGTTTTTCTAAGTATTTTGCGATGACAGGTTGGCGATTGGGCTGGGCTGTAATTCCCGATAAATTTATAGGTTCTTTCGAGAAGCTTGCCCAGAATCTTTTTATCTCCAGTCCAGACATAGCCCAAAGAGCTGCCCTCGCGGCTTTTCATCCAGATAGCGTTGGTGAATGTGAAGTGCATAGGGCGAGTTATCAGGAGCATAGAGATTTTTTATTAGCTGAGTTAAGAGAGATTGGTTTCAAAATTCCGGTTGAGCCTACCGGAGCGATATATATTTATGCTGATTGCAGCGGATTCTCTAATGATAGTTTCAAGTTGTGCGAGGACCTAATAGAGAGTGCTGGTGTGGCAGTCGCACCTGGACTGGATTTTGGTGTTTATCGAGCTAATGAACATATTCGATTCTCCTACCCTAAGCCAATCCCAGTGCTTGCGGAAGGGGTGCGTAGAATACGAGCTTATCTAGGCCGCTAACTTTGAGTCGGTCGGGTCAGCGGGATTATTTTTGTATTTTGATAGGAAGCTAGCTATGGCTGATTTTATGGCGGGAATGAGGCGTTCGACAGTTCGGGCCAATGGAATTCGAATGAATGTATGGACGGGAGGAGAAGGACCCACCTTGGTATTGCTGCATGGATATCCGCAAACCGGGCAGATGTGGCACAAGGTATCCCCAACTTTGATGAAGCGATTTAATCTGATTATTCCCGATTTAAGGGGATATGGGGACTCTGAAAAAGCACGCTCCGGCTTCGATAAAAAAACGATGGCAAAAGATATTGCTTGTCTAGCTTCTGAGTTAGGGCATGAGACGTTTTTTTTGATGGGCCATGATAGAGGTGCACGAGTGGCGCATCGGCTCGCCCTTGATTTTGCCGAAAGAGTCGAAAAGCTGATCGTTCTTGATATTGTGCCGACCCACACAATATTCAGTCGAACGGGCCGCGAATTAGCAGCAGCTTACTGGCACTGGTTTTACTTTCAAGCGCCAGACCTACCAGAAATCATGATTAGAAATAGTGCGGAGCCGTTTCTTCAGACAATGTTTCGCTCACTCAGTTGGAGGCCAGATGCAATTGATGATTTGTTATTCGCGGAGTATTTAAGGGCGTTCACCTCGCCCGGAACGATTCGCTGTGGTTTAGAAGACTATCGAGCGGCGGCTACTATTGATTATGAAGATGATGAGAGGGACTTAGGAACTAAACTCTCCTGTCCGGTCTACACAATATGGGGTCAGTTCGGCAAGATGGAGTCACTTTTCGATGTGGTGGATACTTGGAAAGAAAAAGCTGATAACGTAATAGGCAAATCATTACCATGCGGACACTTTATTCCTGAAGAGGCTCCTGATGAGCTGCTCAGCGAGATTGTACCTTTTTTAATAAATCAAAAATGATGAGTCTGAGTTAGATTGCAGTGGGGGAATTATGAACAATAAGTATTTTTTTGTGGGCTTAACAGCTATTTTGTTGCTATCAAGCTCTTTAGGTTTTTCAGAAGAGTCCAAACAACCGCGACCAGATACCTTCACTGACATCGAGTCAAATAAGGATATGCTCGACCCATATAACCTTGGGCTGTTGGTCGAACGAGGAGACGTCAAGGCAATAAATAATGTGGGACTGCTCTGGGCCACAGGGCATGATGGAAAGCAAAGTTTTGAAGAAGCGGTCAAGTGGTGGACCGAGGCGGCAAATCGAGGGTATCCCTTAGCGATGAATAACCTTGGACTCGCTTATGCTAATGGTCAGGGCGTAGCTCAAGACATTAAGCAAGCTTTTGATTGGTGGTTGAAGTCCGCCATTGGTGGTAATGCTTGGGCTATGAATTCTGTCGGAGATTGCTATGAGACCGGGGATGGTGTCACCCAGGATTTCGTACTGGCCATGACTTGGTACAAAACCGCGGCCGATGCGGGTGACCCGCTTGCTCATTACAATGTCGGTGCGTTGTATCAAACGGGTCGAGGAGTCGAGAGAAGCCTCGATTCGGCACATGACTGGTTTATGGGGGGAGCTGAACTCGGTGATCCGTATTCGATGCTTTCGCTCGGTGATTTCTATCGCGATGGGCTCAGAGGCGAGAGAGATCTCGTCGAGGCGTTTTCTTGGTATCAGATTTCTATGCTTAGGCTCGATCCTCAAGATGTTGGCGGTTTGACGTTTGCTGAGAGCGAGGCGAATTCTATAAACGCGCAATTGAATGAGACACAAAAGCAGGAAGCTGCTACTCGAATTGAGTTTTTAAAGAAGTTCACAGCGCCTCAAACGGTCGAGCAGAATTTAGACGAAGGTGAGTCCCGTATTTAGCGATTGGTTTTCGCGAGATTTTATGAAACAGATTGCTTATTTTATTCCTCATCAATGCCTAATCTTGAGCTTGATTCTCATTTGGGGTTGGCTGCCTAACTCGGCGTTTGCTGAAGATACAACCTCTCAAATCCCAGGCGTGTACAGTAATTACCCTTCTGATGGTGAGCGCGACCTGAGTAATAAGCTTGGAACAACGCACTTTATTCCACTTGATGTGCTCATCATAGATCTTCTAGAGGCGTTGGACCAAATCACCAAGTACCGTATTCCTAATGAGCCTCCACCAGTACAAAAGGTTGCGCACTCTGTTGTTGAGGAATATGCGTGCCAAAAGCCTTGCGCCGCACTTGCGGTTTATCGGGCTGGAGAAGGCGTTTATCTGGATGAGTCTATGAAGCCTGAAACCAATGTGTTTGCGCGCTCGGTGTTACTGCATGAGCTCGTTCATTATGTCCAGGATATGAATCATGAATTGGTCGATTTAAAGGATTGCGAGCGCTGGTATCGGCGTGAGCAGGAGGCTTATGCAGTTCAAAAGCGCTTTCTCGAAATTGTGGGTAGCCAAATAAGGGTGGCTTATTCCCAAGGACAGGCCTGCGACTCTTCTGTGGACAAATAGCTGTATCAAAATGTCGAACAGCATTGTCCTGATTTAATCCCAACAAGTTAGTTTTATTGATCTCCTGGTTTTTTCAAAGGAGCCTTTTCGTTAAAATGTCAGTTTTAGCGATTCAGGATAAAACCTCATGCTTGATAAGCAAGTTACCCCTTTTACTCTCTCGGTCCCAGATAGCGCGCTAAGCGACTTGAAACAGCGCCTGAAAAATACGCGCTGGCCTGATGAAATTCCAAACAACAATTGGTCTTATGGCGCTGACTTGGGTTACCTAAAAGATCTTTGCGCATATTGGGAGAATGATTACGATTGGCGGGCACATGAAGCCGTTATTAACCAATTCAAGCAATATAAAACTAAGGTAGCTGGGATCGATTTACACTTTATTTATGAGGAGGGTAAAGGGGAGAATCCTCAGCCCCTGCTCTTGTCTCATGGCTGGCCCGGATCGGTGTATGAGTTCCATAAGATTATTCCCATGCTGACTGACCCTGTGTCATATGGGGGGTCTGCGGAGGACTCGTTTACAGTCATCGCCCCCTCTCTGCCAGGCTATACATTTTCCTTCAAGCCTGATCAAGCCCGCTTTTCCGTTGAGGAAATTACCGATGCGTTTGCTGAGTTGATGACCAAAGTTCTTGGCTTTAAATCTTTTGTGGCGCAAGGAGGGGACTGGGGCGGTTTCGTCACGTCGCGCATGGGTTTTGTTTACCCTGAATTGTTAAAAGCGATACACCTAAATTTTCTTGCGGTTCGACGGGATCCAAGCATTTTAGAAAATCCTTCTGAGGAAGAGGCTGTTTTCTTAAAGCAACTGAATGAGTTCTTAAAAGATGAAACTGGATATCAATGGATACAGGGTACTAAGCCTCAAACTCTAGCTTACGGCTTGACCGATTCTCCTGTCGGCTTAGCAGCCTGGCTGGTAGAGAAATTTCATACTTGGACTGATCATCGAGGCGATTTAGACGGTTATTTTGGTCGCGATACAATGCTTACAGATATTATGCTGTATTGGACCACTGGTGCTATTGGCTCCTCGTTTTGGCCATACTACGCCAGAATGCACAGCCCATGGCCGATTCCGATTGGTAAAACTGTTGATGTGCCGACGGGTTATATTCAGTTTCCAAAAGAAATTCTCTCTCCACCAAGGTCGGTGGCCGATTTGTTTTATTCTAATATTCAGAGCTGGACCGAGTGCGAAAGGGGTGGGCACTTCGCGGCCTTGGAGCAACCCGAACTGCTGGTTAAAGATATGCGCCAATTTTTTAGAGCTTACCGCTAAATCTCTTCCCGACCATTAAGGGCGTTATCTGCCCGATCGGTTACGTCTTAACTGTGCTACGATGATCAATAAAAGAATTTAATAGAAATTCGGCCGGGCTTCAGACTCGGCTTAAAAAAACTCAAGAAAAACAATATATTGAGGGGAAATCAATGAGGTTGGATAATTGGGCGTCACACCTAATCGCGGTCGCAGCTGCACTCATCTTGACCGGATGTGGCGATAGTGATGGGGATTCAGCGCAGCACTCATCGGGGTTGGCTGATGAAAAAGTGCAACAGAAAGTTAAGCTGAATATGGCCAGCGCCTTCCCGGCGTCTCTCGAGTTGATCGGTAAGAATGGGGTGCGTTTTTCGGACACTATTGAGGAGGTGTCCGCGGGTACTTTAGAGTTAAAATTTTTTGAGCCTGGTGCTCTAGTGCCAGCTTTGGAGGCAATTCCAGCAGCATCGAAAGGGTCTGTAGATGTTGCTTGGTCGACTTCGGGTTTTTACGCTGGCAATGATCTAGCATTCAGTTTTTTTACGTCGGTTCCCTTTGGCGCCTCAGCTGATGAGTTGTTAGCTTGGCTGCAATACGGTGGGGGAAACGAGCTGGCTGATGAAATGTACGCAGAGCACAATATCAAAGCAATTCCTTGCTTTATTACGCCACCAGAAGCGTCGGGATGGTTTAGGAAGGAAATCAATTCTGTCGATGACCTTAAAGGTATGAAGATGCGATTCTTTGGTTTAGGCGCCAAGGTGATGGATAAATTAGGCGTTGCGACACAGCTACTTGCCGGAGGCGATATCTTTCAAGCGCTACAGTTGGGCACTATTGATGCAACCGAGTTTTCCGTGCCAACGGTAGACGAGAGCTCAAGTTTTTATCAGGTTGCGAAGCATTATTATTTCCCCGGTTGGCACCAAGCCACAGCGTTAGGGGGATTATTTTTCAATATGGATGTATGGAATTCTCTATCGAGTTATCACCAGAAGATTGTGGAGGTTTCCTGTGGCTACATCATTAAAGAGATGATTGCGGAGGGTGAGGCTACTCAAGCGCCTGCTATGCGAAGAATGGTCGAAAAACATGGGGTTACCATTCATTATTGGTCAGATGAAATTCTTAATGCTTACCGTACAGCTTGGGATGAGGTTGTTTTGGAGGAGTCTGCGAAGAACCCAAAATTTAAAAAAATACATGACTCTTATACAAAATTTCGAGAAGATTACAAGCTCTGGGGGGAGAATGGCTATTTGAGGTAGACCACATTCCATTCGGACCTTTTGGTATGAACCCTCTCTTGGTCGACAGGCCGAGTCGTGATAGGGTCTCGTAATCAGCGTTTGATGGTTTACTTATTGGTTTTTGGTGGGTCTTATGTAAATTTTGATCCAACATTATAGAATTAGAAAAACATGATATTAAAAGCACTAAAAAGTGCATTCGGAGGAGTTTTATGACTAAATTTAAAGGCCTTTTGGTGACCGGTGTAATCGGTCTATTTGTTTTAACCGGTTGCGGTGGTGGAGATGAGGTCGCGGTGACCGATGGTGAAGCGCCTGCAAACGCACCTATCAAAAAAGTTAAATTGAAGATGGCGAGCGCATTCCCGTCGTCGTTACCGATACTGGGTGATGGTGGACTCGACTGGACCGAAACAGTGGATACCTTATCTGGTGGAAGTTTAGAAATAAAATTCTTTGAACCTAACGCGCTTGTGCCTGGATTAGAAGCTATTCCAGCTGCATCTAAAGGCTCGGTTGATTTGGCGTGGGCTACTTCTGGTTATTATGCGGGGATCAACAATGTGTTCAGCATGTTTACAACGCTGCCTTTTGGTCCTAACGCGACAGAATTTTTGGCATGGTATTACTACGGGGACGGACAAAAGCTTGCTGATGAGTTGTATTTAGAACACAGCATCAAGTATGTGCCCTGCATCATGATCCCGCCTGAGGCCTCAGGCTGGTTCAAAAATGAGATCAAGAGTCTTGATGATCTCAAGGGTCTCAAGATGCGGTTTTTTGGTCTGGGTGCGAAGGTTATGGAAAAGTTAGGCGCATCTACGCAGCTTTTAGCTGGCGGTGAAATATTCCAGGCGTTGCAGTTGGGTACCATTGATGCAACTGAGTTCGGTAATCCGGCCATGGATGAGGGAATTGGTTTGTATCAGGTAGCGAAACATTACTACTTCCCAGGTTGGCATCAACCAGCTTCTTTTCTTGGTGTATTCATTAATATGGATGTTTGGAATGGTCTATCTGATCATCATCAAGCGGTGATTGAAGTTTCTTGTGGCGATAAAGTGCGTGATGGATTAGCTCTCGGAGATTTTTCTCAGCCGGCGGCAATGGCACGAATGATCGAGCAAGGGGTTAACGTACATTATTGGGGTCCTGAATTTTTGGCAGCTTTTAAAGCCGCGTGGGATGAAGTGGCAGCAGAGGAAATGGCAGTAAATCCAGAGTTCAAAAGGGTTTACGAAAATTATCTGGCATTCCGAGAGCAATTTGCTATTTGGCGAGAGAATGGATATCTGAAGTAAAAGGGGATCCAACATTAAATAGTATGGGCGGGTTTACTCCGCCCTTAACAAGCAATAAGAGAAGATTGGGAGAGGGTTATGATTAAATTTAGAACCACTTTGATGTCAGGTTTAATTGGTTTGTTTGTTCTTACTGGTTGTGGTGGTGGAGAAGATGGCGCTACTGCGGGCGGTGGAGAAGTCTCTGAGGCTGCTCCAGTTAAAAAAGTTAAACTGCAAATGGCAAGTGCCTTCCCGTCTTCTTTACCCATTTTGGGTGTCGGAGGAGTTGAGTGGACTGAAAAAGTTGACCGGTTGTCCGGTGGTACACTCGAGATCAAATTTTTTGAGCCTAATGCCCTGGTTCCTGGGTTGGAGGCAATTCCAGCAGCGTCTAAAGGGTCAGTAGAAATGGCTTGGGCGAGTTCGGGTTATTACGCGGGTATTAATAATGTGTTCAGCATGTTTACCACGTTACCGTTCGGACCTAATGCCACTGAGTTTTTAGCTTGGTACTACTACGGCGACGGTTCTAAGTTCGCCGATGAGCTTTATGGTGCGCAGAATATTAAGTACATACCCTGCCACATGATCCCACCCGAGGCATCGGGGTGGTTTAAAAAAGAAATTAACACTTTGGACGACTTGAAGGGCTTGAAGATGCGGTTCTTTGGGTTGGGTGCGAAAGTTATGGAGAAGTTAGGCGTCTCTACACAATTGTTAGCTGGCGGAGAGATCTTCCAGGCTTTGCAATTAGGTACGATTGACGCAACCGAATTCGCAATGCCATCCATTGACGAGGGTATTGGTCTTTTTCAAGTGGCTAAACATTATTATTTCCCTGGCTGGCATCAACCGGCATCATTCAATGGTGCGTTTATAAATATTGATGTTTGGAATAACTTATCGAAGCAACACCAAGCGGTAATTGAAGTGTCTTGTGGTGACAACATACGTGATGGCCTGGCTCTAGGCGACTTTTCTCAGCCCGCGGCTATAGCTCGAATGGTTGAAAAAGGGGTTAAAGTCCATTACTGGAAGCCTGAATTTTTGGAGGCTTTCAAGACTGCCTGGGATGAGGTGGCTGCTGAGGAAATGGCCGTGAATCCTGATTTCAAGAGAGTTTATGAGAATTACATGACGTTTCGAGAAGAGTTCTCTATCTGGAGAGATAACGGTTATATCAGATAAGAGATCGTTAACGAATTAATATTACGAAGGGGGCCTCGGCTCAATCTTTTTTTAAATAGTTTTTTAGAAGTGCGTGGTGATTTATGAAATCTATGTTGGACGTGAGTGATCGTATCGATAGGGTGCTTGACCGTGTTGCAGACACTATTGGTTGGTTATTTATTCTCACAACTATTGTAATTGCCTTTGACGTCGTGACACGAAAGATTGGGTATCAAATGCCCGGCATGGGCTCTACCAAGTTGCAAGAATTAGAGTGGCATTTACACACCGCTTTGTTCTCGTTTTGGCTCGGTGCGGCCTACATACACAATTCACATGTTCGAATTGATATTGCGTACATAAACGCGAAACCGAGAACAATTGTCTTTGCGGAGTTTATAGGATGCCTATTCTTTGCGATTCCTTATTGTTTACTTGCAATATATTTTAGTGCTGACTTTACTTGGGAAGCGTGGGTCGATAATGAGGCTTCACCGTCTTCCAATGGCCTGCCTTTTAGATGGATACCTAAAGGCTGTTTGACGGCGGGATTACTTTTGCTCTTTGCGGGCGTAATCTCGGTATTGATGCGTTCGATTGTTTATTTGTATGGCGATCCGGATCTTCAAGGGCGAGCAACACCAGCTGTAATTGCGGGTAAAGTGGAGGCTTCATCATGAGTTGGTTCGCACATCATATTTCGTTGTTTTTGTTCCTTGTTTTAGCGATCTCGCTTTTTTGTGGCTTCCCTGTGGCATTCGTGCTTGGTGGTGTGGCCATACTGTTTGGCGGGATTGGTATATTGCTCGATATTTTCAATCCCATTCAGTTTTTTAATCTGATGCCGCGTGTTTGGGGAACAGCCGCATCGAATCCGATTATTGTTGCGGTACCCATGTTTATTTTTATGGGTACGATGCTCGAGAGAAGTGGTGTTGCAAAAGACTTGTTGTCAACACTTCAAATCGTAACCAGACGAATTCCTGGTGGTCTGGCGATGTCAGTCACCCTGATGGGTACGATTATGGCGGCAACGACTGGCATTGTGGGTGCTTCCGTCGTTATGTTGACGATGATTGCGCTTCCTTCAATGATGGAACGTGGATACTCAAAGGAGTTGGCGACGGGTACGATCGCATCTGCGGGTACCCTTGGTATTTTAATTCCGCCCTCAATCATGTTGGTCATCATGGGCGACTTATTGTCGGTTTCGGTAGGGGCTTTATTTGCGGCCTCCATCGTTCCAGGAATGATCCTTGCCGGCCTATACCTTTTCTACATTGGGTTCACCAGTTTTAGAAATCCTGACAAAGCACCGCCCTTGCCTGACGATGTAGGACCTGACTCAAATGCGGAGTTGATCGCTTTAGTTCTTAAGAGTTTTTTCCCGCCATTATTGCTGATTACACTTGTATTAGGATCCATTTTTGGTGGTTTCGCAACACCAACTGAAGCTGCAGGTGTTGGCTGTCTTGGCGCGATGTTCCTTGCTTGGATGAACAAAAAACTTACTATGCAAACGCTGAGAGAGGTGATACGCCGGGCTGGTCTTACCAACGGTATGGTCTTTTTTATATTTTTCGGAGCGCAGCTATTCAGCTATGTGTTCCGTGCGCTAGGCGGCGACGATCTGATTGTTGAGCTATTGGAGACTATAGGTATTGATACTGGGTGGGAAATTTTGACGTTCATGTTAGTTTTAACCTTTTTGCTTGGATTCTTTTTCGATTGGATTGAAATTACATTAATCGTCCTGCCAGTTTTTGCACCAATACTTCAAGGAATCGATTTTGGACCGCATATCGGTGATGGTGGCCCAATTGTCTTCCTGACTTGGTTTTGCGTGATGCTGTCTGTGAACCTGCAGACGTCCTTCCTAACGCCGCCCTTTGGGTTCACACTTTTTTATATGAAGGGTGTTGTTCCGAAGTCGATAAATATGGGGCATATATACCGAGGAATAATTCCATTTGTGCTTTTGCAGTTAACAGGACTTGGTTTAATTATTGGGTTCCCTGAGTTGGTACTTTGGTTGCCTAGAGCCTCCGGATTCCTGATGTAGGTATAGCGGGAGGTAGTGGCTTCCGCATTTCACCACGCTCTTGTCGAAAGGTTCGAGGTATGTTTCTATCCCGATTTTTTTTATTGATATGTTGCTGTTTATCGGGCACCCCGTTTGCTCAAAACCTTGTTGTTGGGGCTGGTGTTGATCCGGACGGTGGTGGGGGAGTGGTGCTCGAGTACCACACAGGGGGTAGTTTCTCTGAAGCTGTATCAAACTGGCCGTGGGCTACTGCAATTAGATTTGATGCCGACAGTGACCTTTGGGCGGGCGCAGGAGTGCACCAGCAATTTGCATTATCAGAACGATTTTTTGTTGAAGCGAGTTTTATGCCCGGATATTACAATCCGGAAGATACAGACTTAGGCGGAAATATTCACTTTCGATCGTTAGTCGGGCTCGGGCTGAAGTTTCGCGGCAGCTCGGCTGTCTCAATAACGATTGATCATTTATCTAATGGCGGTTTAACGACCAGTAATCCAGGGTCGGAATTAGTCACGGTGCGCTATACATTCGACTATTAATGGTAACCTTGTAGATATTGTGAGGGGCCCTGAAAAGCTAAAGGCCAAATGTCATGGTTGACGTACTCATTAAATAGGAAGTCCATTGAATATTAACCATATTGTAATTGTTGGTGCAGGCACTATGGGTACTGACCTTGCCGTCAATTTATCCAAATCAGGCGCGCGCGTGACCGTTGTTGGTCGCCCAGGGGGACGCGCTGAGACTTTTAGTGATAGAGCAACAAGCGCCGCCCGGGACTTAGATGTAACACTTGAAAGTTTAGATTTACAGTTGGTATCTGATTTGATGTCTGTAGATTGGTCCTCAACAGACCTCGTTATTGAGAATGTCGTTGAGGATCTGGCTGTTAAACAGAACATATTCAAACAGATAGTATCTCTTGCGAAAGAAGGAACGGTTATTACGAGTAACTCATCTACATTTGGGATCTCGTCGATTGCGGATGGGTTAAACCAACAGAGTCGTTTTTTTGGCTTACACTTTTTTATGCCGGCGCATTTAATTCCTCTTGTAGAGATCGTTATGTCTGAGAACTCTGACATACAGACAGCAGAAGAAATCAAAAGCTACTTATCCTCTCGTAATTTTGTTCCCGTGATTGTGCGTAAAGACGTTCCAGGCTTCTTGGCGAATCGTATGCAGGCAGCGTTGATGAGAGAGGTGTGGCATATATTAGAGTGTGAGATTGCGACGCCAGAGGACGTTGATAAAGCAGTCATGTACGGTTTCGGATGCCGCTTTCTTGCTGCGGGACCAGTTATGCAAAAAGAGATTTCCGGTTTAGATGTTACCTATTTGGCAAATTCGAATGTGTTTCCAGATTTGAGTAATGCAGACAAGCCGCCCCTATTTCTAGCGAGTAAGATCGAGCGAGGCGAGACTGGTATGAAATCTGAGAGAGGATTCTGGAGTTGGAGTGAGAGCTCTATTCGGGAGACTCGTGAGCGATATATGGAAAAGCTGAAGCGCAGTATAAAAGTTCTTTCAGACCTTTAAATAGGTTGGTACGCCCAAGCGATAAAGGTCCAATAATTAGACAATGTTAAAATGTTGGTTTGACCGTTGCTCATATCAAGTGAGCAAAATTGGAATGGAAATCTGGAACTGAAACCTATGAGTGATGGGCAAGGAATAAGTGAATTAAGACTGATTTTGAGTGAGTCCAAAACCATCGCAGTTGTTGGGCTGTCTGCCAACTGGTATCGGCCGAGTTATTTTGCGGCGAAATATATGCAAGAGCATGGGTACAGAATCATTCCTGTGAATCCTGCATATGATGGTCAAGAAGTTCTGGGCGAACGCTGTTATTCATCGCTTGATGAAATTGCAGAGCCGGTGGATATGGTGGACTGTTTTAGGAAAAGCGAGGACATAATGCCAATTGCTGAACAGGCAGTCTCTATAGGGGCAAAAGTGCTTTGGTTGCAACTCGGTGTCAGGAATGAAGAAGCGAGTCGAGTTGCGGGTAAAGCCGGCCTTACCTATGTTGAAGATCGCTGCGTCAAGATAGAGCACGGCAGATTGTTTGGCGGTTTAAATTGGGTTGGGGTCAACACTAAGGTTATTTCCTCAAAGCGACCTAAATGGTTACCCTAAAGTACGAGGGAAAGTAAATTATGACGGATAGAGAGTATGGGGTTGGCACCCTTTGTTTACACGCGGGTCAGATTCCAGATGCGGTTACGGGATCACGAGCTGCTCCGATATACCAAACGACTTCTTACGTGTTTGATTCAGCCGAGCACGCAGCGAGTTTATTTAATTTGCAAACGTTCGGTAACGTTTACTCTAGATTATCTAACCCAACAGTCGCAGTGCTTGAGGAGCGGGTCGCAGCTTTGGAGGGCGGGCGAGCCGCATTAGCAGTGAGTTCTGGTCAGGCAGCACAAATGTGTGCGATTTTGACATTGCTTGAGGAAGGAGATGAGCTTCTTTCTTCAAGTACACTTTATGGCGGAACGTACTCGCAGTTTGATGTCACGTTTAGACGATTTGGCATTCATACAAATTTTGTTGATCCCAGTGACCCTGAGAATTTTAGAGCAGCAATAACGCCTAAAACAAAAGCGATTTATGCTGAGACTATGGGGAACCCTCAAGTCAACGTTCTTGATATTCGTGCGGTAGCGGACATTGCACATGAAGCCGGAATTCCCTTAGTAATAGATAACACATTTGCGTCTCCATATTTATGTCAACCGATAAAGTATGGTGCCGATATCGTAGTGCAATCCGCTACAAAATTTATTGGTGGTCATGGCACAACTATGGGCGGCGTGATTGTTGAGTCAGGTGATTTCCCCTGGGATAACGGGAATTTCCCTACAATGACGGAGCCATCCAAGGGGTATCATGGCGTTCGCTTTTACGAAACTTTCGGGGACTTTGGATTTACCATGAAAGCTCGAATGGAGACTTTGAGAACGCTTGGACCTTCTTTAGCGCCAATGAGCGCTTGGCTGCTTTTGCAGGGATTAGAGACGCTGCATGTGCGTATGGACCGGCATGTTTCCAATGCGCTTAAAGTAGCCAATTTTCTAGAGTCACACGATTGTGTGTCTTGGGTTAATTTTCCTGGCTTAGCCTCAAGCCCGCACTTTGAGTTAGGTAAAAAATACATGCCTAAAGGCTGTGGCTCAATCATGACCTTTGGCATTAAAGGCGGGTTGAATGCTGGAGAAGAGTTTATAGAAGCACTTGAGTTTTTTTCGCACTTAGCTAACGTTGGCGATGCAAAGTCCCTTGTAATACATCCTGCATCTACGACGCACAGACAGTTGTCCGAGGAGGATCAACTGAAAGCGGGCATTTCTCCCGATATGATTCGTCTGTCCGTTGGTATTGAAGATATTGACGATATTCTTTGGGACCTTGACCAAGCTTTGGTTAAATCTTCATTAAAAACGTGACTACGCAGAATTTGAGTAAATCAGCTGTCCTGTTGATTTAGTAGGCATTTTACCCTAAAGGGTTTTTGCGCTTATGTTTATTGCCTCTTTGTTGGTCACCTTAGCGGTTCAGATTCAAGCCTCTTTGGTGGTTTTTACGCCACCTATTTTGGCACCGATAGCTCAGGGTGACGTAGGTGTTAACGCAGCGTCTGTGGGTTTAGTAATCGCATTAATTTATCTATCTTCAGTCCCTTCAGCGTTGTTTTCGGGCTTGTTAATTAATCGTCTTGGTGCGATTCGCGTTAGCCAATTATGTGTGTTCTGTGCATCGCTTGGTGTCGTGCTGATGTCGACGGGAAATGTGTTGTTAATTGTCTTAGGCGCGTTGATTGTGGGATTAGGTTACGGTGCAGTGACGCCTTCGTCGTCGACCGTTTTGGCCGAGCAGGCTCCGGCTAACATGCGGTCTTTGATTTTTTCAATAAAACAGACAGGTGTTCCCATAGGTGGGGCTATAGCTGGAGCACTTGTTCCTTACCTAATGTATTCATTTGGTTGGAAAGAGGCAGCAATTATTATCGGTCTGATCGGAGTGGCCGTTATTCTGTCTGCACAATTCATTCAAAAGAGAGTTGATCAAAAATCTCTAATGTCTCCGCGTGAAATGCAGTCTTTGAGTTTGCTCGAGCCCTTAAGGCTCGTCTTTTCACATGGGAAATTACGAGAGCTAGCGGTATCTTCATTTGCATTTTCTGGTATGCAGATGAGCTTAGGTTCTTACTTGGTTGTTATGTTGACGGAACAAGCGCAACTGACAGTATCTCTAGCTGGTTCGGCTCTTTCAATTGCTATGATGGCAGGTGCTATTGCGCGTTTGTTTTGGGGAGTTCTCGTTGATTATGGTTTTTCACCTCGCTCCGTCTTGGGTTTTCTCGGTATATTGATGGGGATTTCAGCGGCGGCTATGTGTCTCGTTCATCCCACGTTTCCGATAATGTTAATTTATGCTTTTTCTTTTTTCTTTGGGGCATCTGCTGTTGGGTGGAATGGGGTTTATATAGCTGAGGTGGCGCGAATTGCGCCATTTGGCCGGGCTGGTGCGGCTACAGGAGCTTCCCTCGCAATGACTTATTCTGGTGTTGTTTTGCTACCAACCTTATTTTGGTTGATTCATTTAGTAACTGAAAGTTACGTCTGGGGATTTTTATTTTTGGGCGCATTTACAGTATGGCGTGGCCTATTATTTTTTAATAAAGCTGAGCAATAGAAAAGTGATTCGATCACGACCTAATCTATAAACAACTCTATCGCGCTAGCAAGTTGTTTCGGTTGGACATGGTGCATCATATGAGATGAATCAGTTATGGTTTTTTCAATTAGACTTTGGTAGTTCGATCGATATTCGTCAATAGTTTTATAGTCATCCTTCATAAATTTTCTAAGCCAACCGCTATCGCTATGCAGCCATAGCGTCGGACAAGTAATCCGCTTCCAAAAAAAAGACGCTTCCGTTGATCGATAAAGAATTGGATTGACCATCTTGTGTTTTGGATCTGCTCTCAGTTGAAATTCGCCATTAGGTTGCTCCGCAGCCCAATGTTCCGCCAGGAATAATGCTTGAGGATGTGTTAGTGCAGGTGTGTTATCAATGAGTCTTTGCGCTACGTCATCGAGGGATTTGTATGGTTTTAGCGTCGGATTAACGTGCTTTTGGCCAAGCCACTTCTTAAGATGGTTGGGTGCGTCACTCGCATCTCTTGGGGGCATACCAAAACCCTCAGCCAAAATTAGTTTATTAACTTTCTCAGGGAAAACACCTGTATATAACCCCGCAATGTTGCCGCCCATGCTGTGCCCAAATAGGTTTATTTCTCTTCCTTTTGAGAGGGTGTTAATAATTTCTGAAAGATCCGCTACGTAATCTGGAAACCAATAGCCGTTCGGCGCCCATTGTGTCAGACCAAACCCACGCCAATCAGGAGCGAGAATGAACCAGTCCTTACTTAGCTCGTTTACAACAAACTCAAAAGAGGCAGACATATCCATCCATCCGTGCATGAGATATAGATGTCGATCATTAGTCTTACCCCAAGTTCTAATGTGATACTTGAGCCCATTTATATCTAAAAATTCACTTCTTGATGCTGATTGCACTACTTCACCTTATTTTGAATGATAAATATTCAGCACAGACACCCTCATCATTGGATATCCAACTAGCTGTCATCGTACAATAAAGATATGGTGAATTCTCATTTTGTGCATTTAAGAACGCATAGCGAATATTCGATTACCCAAGGTATGGTTCGAATACCCGAGCTGTGTGACCGAGCAGTTGAATATGGTATGTCCTCACTAGCTCTCAGTGATATGGACAATTTATTTGGTATTGTGAAGTTTTATAGTGCTGCCCGGAAGCGCGGACTGAAACCAATTATTGGTTGTGATGTTTCGGTGCATACCCCCGACGGGAAAGCCCCTAGTCGCCTTTTACTCTTAGTGCAAAGTACTGAGGGCTACTTAAAACTCAGTCGATGGTTGACTCGCGCCTATGTTGGCGAGGAGCGTAAAACGCAAGCGACTATTCATAGCGATTGGATTCAGGCTGAGGGTTCACAGGGGCTGATTGCTCTATCTGGGTGGAAGGATGGTGACATCGAACGTTCTTTGATAGACGATGATCTACAGGAGGCCACTAGGAAGATTCAATACTGGAGTGATTTATTTCACGGGCGTTTTTATCTCGAAATACAAAGGTTAAACAAAGAGGGTAACGGCGTATTCGAGGCGAGCATATTGCGGCTTGCAGAACAAGAAAAAATACCAGTCGTAGCAACCCATCCTGTGGAGTTTTTAGACCCGTCTGAATTTATGGCGCATGAGGCGCGCTATTGTATTGCTGAGGGATTTTTGCTTGCAGATCAGAATAGGTCACGTCCTTTCAATGAGGAACAATACTTTAAGTCTCAAGCGCAGATGAAGGAGTTATTTTCTGACTTACCTGGGGCCATAGACAATACGATTGAAATTGCTAAGCGGTGTTCATTAGAATTTGATTTAGGTAATCCTCAATTGCCAAATTTTCCGACACCACCAGGTATGTCGCTTGAGCAATTTTTGGCGCATGAGTCTGCGGCAGGTCTCGATAAACGCATGGCTCAGCTTGCTCGTGTCGATAGTGATTTAGCGGCCACAATGGAGATCTACCGAGATCGGTTGAAGTTTGAGATCGACACTATTGTTGACATGGGTTTCGCGGGATATTTCTTAATCGTTGCAGATTTCATTAATTGGGCTAAAAATAATGACGTACCCGTTGGTCCCGGCCGCGGATCGGGAGCAGGCTCCTTGGTCGCTTTTTCGCTCGGCATTACTGATTTAGATCCTATTCAATACAACCTTCTATTTGAGCGTTTTTTAAACCCCGAGCGAGTATCGATGCCTGATTTCGATATCGATTTTTGTCAGGCTGGACGAGATCGAGTCATTGATTACGTCCGTGAAAAATACGGTACTGACTCGGTGTCACAAATCGTAACGTTTGGAACGATGGCAGCTAAGGCTGTCGTAAGAGACGTCGCGCGCGTTATGGAGTGGAGCTATGGCCGAGCAGATGAGCTAGCTAAATTGATACCATTTCAACCCGGCAAGCTGATTACATTAGATTTAGCTCGTGAGATGGAACCTCGATTGAAGGAGAAAGAGGATTCCGATGAAGAGACGCGTGAACTTTTAGCTTTAGCTAGGCAGTTGGAGGGGATTACTCGTAACGTAGGGATGCATGCGGGAGGTGTATTAATCGCACCATCCGCACTCAGTGATTTTTGTCCGCTGTACTCGGCAGATGGTTCGCATAGCGTGATATCGCAACTAGACAAAGATGACGTTGAGCACATAGGTTTAGTTAAATTTGATTTCCTTGGGCTAACCACGCTAACCATTATTGATTGGACGCTTAAATTCATAAGGAGGTTAGACCCCGACAAAGTTATTGATCTTTCTGCGCTACCACTTGATGACCCTTTGGCTTACCGGATATTTTCTAGTGGAAATACAGCTGCTGTTTTTCAATTTGAGTCCAGAGGAATGAGGGATTTAATTGAAAGAGCGCAACCGGATCGTTTTGAGGATATTGTTGCGTTAGTAGCACTTTTTAGACCAGGCCCGATGGATCTTATTCCTGATTTTGTTGAGCGTAAGCATGGTCGCCAACAGGTGAACTTCCCAGATGATCGCGTCAAAACGATCTTGGAGGAAACCTACGGGATTATGGTTTACCAAGAACAAGTAATGCAGATGGCTCAAATTATCGGGGGTTATTCTCTTGGGGGAGCTGACCTTTTACGGAGGGCAATGGGCAAGAAGAAGCCAGAGGAGATGGCGCAGCATCGTCAGCTGTTTCTTGAAGGTTCAAAAAAGAATGGATTGACTGAAATTAAATCGAACGAAATTTTTGATTTGATGGAAAAATTTGCTGGTTATGGTTTCAATAAGTCGCATGCAGCGGCTTATGCGCTGATAGCTTATCAAACAGCTTGGTTCAAATGTCATCACATGGCCGCATTTATGGCAGCGAATATGTCAGCATCAATGGATGATACAGACCGAATTCAACATCTTTACCTTGACTGTGCTAAGAATAATTTAGAATTACTGCCGCCGGATATTCACGAGTCTGAATATCGGTTTTTCCCAGCATCTAGTTCCCAGATTCGTTATGGCTTAGGAGGCATTAGAGGTACGGGAGAGGCAGCTATTGAGCATATTCTCCAGGTGCGGTTACAAGGCTCATTTACTAGTTTCTTTGATTTTTGTTGTCGTGTAGATAGGCATATTGTTAACAAGCGTAGCATCGAATCTTTAGTAAAATCTGGAGCTTTCGATGCGTTAGATAATAATCGGGCGCGTCTACTAGCGTCGGTTCAAACCGCAATGATGGCGGCCGAGCAACTAGAGCGAGACCTTTCTCAAAGGGGCTTATTTGATGATGATGTCGTATCCGTCTCGGATGTTGCGATCACGGAGGCGCGGGCTTGGGCAGAGTATGAGCAGTTACAAAATGAAAAGGTAGCTCTAGGTTTCTATTATAGTGGCCACCCCTTTAAAAGCTTTGAGCAAGAATTAACGCTGGTAGCCTCAACTCGCCTAAATGCAATCATTTTTCCTGCTCCAGAGGAGGGTATTCGAGAGACTTTATTAGCGGGGGTAGTCGATTCAGCTCGTATACAAAAGACGAATAACGGCAGGATGATGATCGTGACTATTTCGGACGGGCATGGCACAGAGGAGGTCGTCCTTTATGATGAGTTTATTGATCAGTTTAGAGATTTGGTTAAAGAGGATAAGATCGTCGTTTTTGAAGCAAAATTGCGTTCTTATCGTAGGGGTTCAGAAACAAATGAGATGTCGATTGTGTCGAGGATCGCTGCAGAGAATGTTTTTAGTTTAGCTGCTGTTCGGGAACGGTTTGGCAAAGCGCTTAAGTTACGCATGGGACAAAGCGCTGATGCGGCACAGCTAAAACAAATTCTCAGTAGATATCGCGACGGCGTTATTCCAGTCACAGTTATGTATCAAGGGCCTAGCGGAGAAGCAGAAATCGATTTGGGTGATGATTGGCGAGTTAAACCAGAGGATTCACTTTTCAGCGAGCTACGGGATTGGCTGAGTCCAGAGGGTGTGAGCCTCAAGTATTAGGGCATCACTTATTTGACTTGCATTCCTGGAGTGGCTCCCGACTCTGGAGAGATTAAGAAAATTCCAGACTCTTCACCGCTGGCTGCAAGCACCATACCTTGAGATTCACCAAACCGCATTTTTCTCGCTTTTAGGTTTGCCACGACTACAACAAGTTTCCCCTTGAGGTTTTCTGGATTGTAGGCAGACTTGATGCCGGCAAAAACTTGTCTTTGTTCACTACCAAGATCGATTTTTAGACAGACTAATTTGTCGGCCCCATCAACATGTTCAGCGTCAATAATTTTTCCTATACGCAGATCTACTTTGTTGAATGTATCAATTGTGATATCCGTACTGTTTTCGTTGGCGGCGTTTTCAGTTGTCATTTTTTTCGCTTTTGTTTTACGTATTTGAATTTTGGGTTTAACAGGTTCTTGCACATTCAACGAGATTAGTTTATCGATTAGTTTTGGATCGATACGGCCCATCAAATGTTGATAAGGCTTAATCACGTGACTCGTCGGAAGACATTTCTTGCTATCTGACCATTGGAGATTATTAACGTCTAAAAAATTTTCAACTTCTTCTGCTAAAGCCGGCAGCACTGGTTTTAAGTAGACCGTCAATAATTTGAATAAGTTAAGCGCGACCGAGCAAATCTCATGGAGCCTCTCTCTTTCTGATTCCGATTTAGCAAGTTCCCAGGGTTTGTGCGTATCTATGTAACTATTCGCACGATCCGCTAAGGACATAATTTCGCGGATACCTTTACTGTATTGTCTGGACTTATAAGCGTCAGCGATATTTTCAGAGCTCTCAAAGAAATGCCGCACAATCTCATTATCAGTGACCGATACGCTGCTTAATTCACCATCGAATTTTTTTGTTAGGAAGTTGGCTGAGCGGCTGGCAATATTGACGTACTTACCGATTAAGTCGCTATTGACTCGTGCCATAAAGTCAGAGAGGTTGAGGTCGATGTCTTCCATTGAGTCGTTTAATTTGGCGGCGTAGTAGTAGCGCAACCACTCTGGTTCCAGACCGCTTTCCAAGAAGCTTCTCGCTGTAATGAACGTCCCGCGCGATTTGGACATTTTTTGTCCATTTACCGTGAGGAAGCCGTGTGCAAAGATCTTAGTTGGCGTTCTGAACCCAGAAAAATTTAGCATTGCGGGCCAAAATAACGCGTGAAAGTACAGAATATCCTTGCCGATAAAGTGAATAAGCTCTGTATCCCCACCAGGTCTGAGAAAATCCTGAGTATGCTTAGAATCATCCAGGGACGGTTGGTTGTTAAGGTAATTTAAGAAACTACCGAAATATCCAACAGGGGCGTCTAGCCACACGTAAAAGAATTTTGTTCCATCTGTGCCAGGTATTGGAAATCCGAAGTATGGCGCATCTCGGGAAATATCCCAATCGGACAATTTCGCTTCACCAACCTCACCGAGCCATTCTTTCATCTTATTGGAGGCTTCCGGTTGTAGCCTGTCAGTATTTTGCGTGAATTCTCTTAAATAGTTTTCGCAGCGCTCATCCGAGAGTTTGAAAAACAAGTGGGTTGAGCGTTTTCTATCAGGTTTTGCTCCTGAGACAGTTGAATAAGGGTCGATTAAGTCTGTCGGAGAGTATGTTGCGCCACAGGATTCACAAGAGTCACCATATTGGTCAGGTGTAGTACATTTTGGACATGTTCCTTTGACGTATCGATCTGGAAGAAACATTTGCTTTATTGGGTCGTAGAATTGCTCGACTTCCTTTTCATCGATCAAACCAGCTTCTGATAAAGAGCTAAATATTTCCTCACATAGTTGCTGATTTTCTGGTGAGTTTGTCGTGTAGTAATTATCGAACCGAACGCCGAAGTCACAAAAATCTCGGGTGTGTTCTTGGTGAACACGCTGAATTAATTGTTCTGGGGAGATGTTCTCTTGTTCTGCCCTGAGCATAACCGGAGTGCCGTGAGTATCGTCAGCGCAGACGTAGTGTACTTCATGCCCCAACATTTTTTGAGCTCTTACCCAAATATCAGTTTGGATGTATTCAACTAGGTGGCCAAGGTGAATACTTCCATTTGCATAGGGGAGCGCTGATGTGACAAGGATTCTTTTGATCATTTTCTATTATCGCTATGATTCTCTGTAATTAAGCTGAAGATTTTAACAAACCAATTGGCAAAGAGCGTACAACAGCGGATGCCTTTTGGTTAGAATGGTAGATCAAGAAAGTGAGTGTAAATCATAATGAGAACTAACGAAGCGATTAAAGAAGAAATTTTAAAGATTAATAACCCAGTCACTGGTGAGTTAATTGGTAAATGTGGTGAGCAAGTTGTAGTCGAATCAAACGAAACAACAATAAACGTCACGATTCTTGTTGGCTATCCGATGAAAAGTATGGAGCCGAAGCTCTCGGCACGTATCGTGGACCAATTGACCAAGTCTGACGACGGCAGACCTGTTTCACTGGCTATTGAGCTCCGTGTCGTCGCGCACTCCGCCCAATCAGGATTAAAGCTACTGCCTAATGTTCGCAATGTGATAGCGATTGCGTCTGGGAAGGGTGGAGTCGGCAAATCGACAACAACGACTAATTTAGCGTTAGCTTTAGCGTCGGAGGGGGCTCGAGTTGGTGTTTTGGACGCAGATATTTATGGTCCTTCGCAACAGGTTATGCTCGGCCTCAAAGGGCGGCCAGAATCTGCTGATGGGAAGTCGATAACGCCAATGGAGTCTCACGGTATTCAGGCCATGTCGATTGGCGCATTGGTTGATGTTGATCAGCCAATGGTGTGGCGAGGACCCATGGTGTCACAAGCTCTAGAGCAGTTGTTGCGAGATACGATGTGGTCGAACTTAGACTATTTGTTGATTGATTTGCCGCCTGGTACGGGTGATATTCAACTGACTTTATCTCAGAAAGTACCTCTTACGGGTGTTGTCATCGTCACAACTCCTCAGGACATTGCCTTAATTGATGCGAAAAAAGCATTAAAGATGTTCGAAAAGGTTCATGTCCCAATACTTGGCATCATTGAAAATATGAGTGTTCACATATGTTCGAAGTGCGGCCATTCTGAGCACATTTTCGGCCAGGGTGGGGGCGATGAAATGTCTAAGGATTATGAAATTGACGTTTTAGGCGCACTGCCTCTCGATATTAAAATCAGAGAGGCTTTAGACGCAGGCAAACCGACATTGATATCAGATCCGGACGGTCCTGCGAGTGCTACTTACCGGGATATTGCTCGGTCTGTTGGGTTGAAACTAGCGAGAAGAAAGCGTGACTATAGTCAGACGTTCCCAAAAATTAAAGTAGAGAATAACTAACGGTTTAGCATTGCGAAAGAAGCGCGCTAGCCACAAATAATGAGATAGGGTAAGCAAATGAGTGTTAAGTCTGATCGATGGATTCGGAAAATGGCTTCGGAGGAAGGGATGATCGAACCATTTGAGCCTGGACAAATAAAGGAGGTAAACGGCGAGCGAGTGGTATCTTTTGGAACATCTAGCTACGGATACGACATTCGTTGTTCAGGTGAATTTAAGATTTTCACAAATATAAATTCAACCATTGTAGACCCCAAAAATTTCGATTCAGGTTCATTTGTAGATTTTCAAGGTGATGTCTGCATCATTCCACCAAATTCCTTCGCCTTAGCCAGAACTGTGGAGTACTTCCGAATTCCTCGCGACGTATTAACGATTTGCTTGGGCAAATCTACATATGCGCGTTGCGGGATTATTGTCAACGTCACTCCATTCGAGCCCGAGTGGGAGGGTTTTGTAACGCTGGAATTTTCAAATACGACGCCACTACCGGCGAAAATTTACGCCAATGAAGGGGTTGCTCAAGTCATATTTTTTCAAGCTGACGCTGATGATATATGTGAAACCTCTTATAGTGACCGTGGCGGTAAATATCAAGGGCAGTCCGGAGTTACCCTACCAAAAATATAAGTTACTGAATTTATTATATATTTTTGAATACTTTGAAACTCTAAGCGTCAGATACAATTTTTTATTGATTCTTGATTTAGAGTGCCTATAATTGCGCGTCTTAAATCGGAGAAAGGTAGCTTTCGTTTGAGCGTGAAGCTATTTGATGATCGGGTGGTTTAAGAACGAACTTAAGTGGCGTGGAGTTTGGGTTTCTGCGCCAACATCAGTGAATTTCATTTTTGTAAGGACATTAGATGACGATCCAAGCGGCGCTCGATCAACAAGTTGAGTTGGAGAGTTTACTTGATTCACATCAAGAGCTTAGTCTCGATGTTGCGCATGTCACTAAGCTCTTGCAAGGTGGGTACGAACAGCCAGTTCTTATCTTGGATCTCGATATTGTTCGTCAAAAATATGATCGTTTTGAGGCTGCTATGCCCGAGATTAGTCCCCATTACGCTGTCAAGGCTAACCCTGATATACGTGTGCTTAAAGCTCTTAAAGAAAAGGGTTGTAAATTCGAGATTGCGTCAATTCAAGAGCTAGATTTGCTCCTGTCGATTGGTGTTGACGCCGCAACAGTGCACTACAGTAATCCGGTAAAGCCTAGCGCATTTATCAAATACGCTGCCTCGAAGGGTGTTCGATGGTTCGCATTTGACAGTAAAGAGGAGCTTGGAAAGATTCAAAGTTTAGTCCCGGATGCGAAATTATATTTAAGGTTCGATACTCCCAATATTGGGAGTGATTGGCCTTTGTCGGGTAAGTTTGGCGCTAAGCTAAGGGATATTGACGACATTTTAGATGAGGCAATTCAGTTACAGGCGAACCTGTGTGGGCTGACTTTTCACGTTGGTTCGCAGTGTCGGAATGTTGATAATTGGAATCAAGCAATTGATACCGCAAAGAAAATTTTCAACAGTATGGTCAGTAGAGGCTTAACACCTGAATTGTTAAACATAGGCGGTGGATATCCGGTTCGTCTTACGAAGCCAATCCCATCCATAGAATATATTGGCAATGTGATTAAGGGTGCGTTGAGAGACATTGACGAAGGCATCCAAATTGCTGCGGAGCCTGGTCGCTATATGGTGTCTGATGCTGCCTATTTTGTATGCCAAGTGATTGGCACATCTATTAAGGGTGATGAACGTTGGATGTATTTGGACGCAGGGGTGTTTGGTGGATTAATGGAGTGTACTCAGGGAATTCAGTACCAGATTGATGTCAACAATAAGTCGGGTAATGAGGTTCCATGGTATGTTGCTGGCCCAAGTTGCGATTCAGTCGATGTTTTAGGTCGGGAGCAAATGCTACCAGCTACAACTGCAGAGGGAGACCTTTTGTATTTTCCAAATGCGGGTGCCTATACAACTGTATATGCGAACGAATTTAATGGGTTTCCTCTGCCCAAGACTTTAATTCTCAACGAGCGAGGTTAGGGTTAGTTTTACTTATTGCGGGTTGATTCGTTTGTATGTCACAAATGAGTAGTTCAACCCCGACGCATCGTCCTGATGTTCACTGCGTTTTGATGCGTCCCAAATATCAGGTTCAATTGGTGGGAAATATGTGTCTCCTTGAATATCTTGATGAATCAAGGTCATCTCAATTGTATCGACTATCGGCATAGCGAGATTGTAGATTTCAGCGCCACCAATAATAAATTTTTCTGACCCATTTGAAGCAGCTTGAATCGCTGCTGCCAAATTTGTTACTGTTTGTGCGCCCTCAAGGACTAAGCCTTGTGCTCGCGTTATTACAATATTGTGTCGGTTAGGAAGCGGCCTTCCTATCGAGTCCCAAGTCTTTCTACCCATGATGATGGTATGGCCGGTGGTCAATCGTTTAAAGCGTTTTAAATCCGCAGACAGATGCCAGGGTAGTGCCCCGTTAATACCAATAGCTCTATTTTTTGCTTGAGCGACAATAATTGTAATTCCCATTTGATTCTCTTTATATCGCTACAGGAGCCTTGATGAGTGGGTAGGGGTCATAGCTTTCAAGCTCAAAATCCTCATAACTAAAATCAAGGATATTTCTGATTTTAGTGTTGAGTTTCATTTTGGGAAGCGCTCGTGGTGCGCGGGAAAGTTGTTCGTCAGCTTGTTCTAAGTGGTTCATGTAAAGGTGACAATCGCCAAATGTATGGACAAAGTCTCCAACTTGAAGCCCACAAACGTGTGCGACCATCATATTTAATAACGCGTATGAGGCAATATTGAAAGGTACGCCAAGAAATAAATCCGCACTTCGCTGGTAGAGTTGACAGGATAATTTTCCATCCGCCACATAAAATTGGAAAAAGGCATGACACGGTGCCAACGCCATCTTATCAATCTCCCCAACATTCCATGCCGACACGATCAACCGTCGTGAATTTGGATTTTCTTGAATCTCTTTAATGACGTTTGTGATTTGATCGATGTGGCTTCCGTTTGGCGTTGGCCAAGAACGCCACTGATATCCGTAGACAGGGCCGAGATCGCCTTTGTCATTTGCCCATTCGTCCCAAATTGTGACGCCATTATCTTTCAGGTATTTAGTGTTCGTATCGCCACTTAAAAACCAAAGTAATTCGTGGATGATTGATTTTAGATGGACTTTTTTAGTAGTTAACAGTGGAAAGCCTTGATTTAAGTCAAAGCGTAATTGAGCGCCAAAAATACTTAGAGTCCCAGTCCCAGTCCTATCCGCTTTGGGCGTCCCTTGCTCGCGGATGTGTCGCATGAGTTCTAGATAAGACCGCATGAGTAACTCCTGTGATAAGTGTGTTATCTGTTTAATTTATTGACGGTTAAGTCTATCAACTAATATGCCAGTCGGCACCTTTTTCGCACTCCTCTGGTGGCGGACGGTGTGTTAAACTCTAACGCGATAAACCATTCATAACCATATTGATTTGACCATGGCTGGCAATACAATCGGAAAAGCGTTTTGTGTAACATCATTTGGGGAGAGTCATGGCCCAGCGATTGGCTGTGTGGTCGATGGCTGTCCGCCTGGGTTGAATCTTTGCGCGAAGGATATTCAAAAAGAACTTGATCGTAGAAGACCTGGTACGTCGCGTCATGTGACTCAAAGAAGAGAGCCAGATACGGTTGAAATTTTATCTGGAGTTTTTGAAGGACGTACAACTGGAGTGCCTATCGCACTTTTGATCCGTAATGTTGACCAAAGATCCAAAGATTATGGAAATATTGCTGACCAGTTTCGTCCTGGGCACGCAGACTATACATATTGGCAAAAATATGGGGAGCGTGACTACAGGGGAGGAGGTAGGTCGTCAGCGCGTGAAACTGCGGCTAGAGTGGCGGCCGGAGCGATCGCAAAAAAATGGCTTCGAGAGCGCTATGGCGTAGAGGTACGTGGTTACATGTCGCAAATCGGGACAGTTGAGATCGGTTTTAAGACCTGGGATAGCGTAGATAAAAACCCATTTTTTTCGCCTGACCCTGATGTTGTCCCCGAGCTCGAACAACATATGGACAAATTGAGAAAGTCGGGCGATTCGTGCGGCGCCAAAATAACCTTAGTAGCGACGGGAGTGCCAGTGGGTTGGGGAGAGCCGGTTTTTGAAAAGCTGGATGCAGATCTCGCCGGGGCGTTGATGGGTATTAACGCCGTTAAGGGTGTTGAGATTGGCGATGGGTTTGAGTCGGTTCTCCAGGCCGGTACGGCACACAGCGATGAAATGACCCCAGAAGACTTTTTGAGTAATCATTCGGGTGGGGTGCTTGGAGGCATTTCTACAGGGCAGGATGTGATTGCTCGGATTGCGATCAAACCTACCTCGAGTATTCGTCTCGACAGAAAATCGATAGATAAAGGCGGCTCACCTGTTACCGTTAACACCTTCGGACGACACGACCCATGCGTGGGTATCAGGGCAACTCCCATCGGAGAGGCTATGATGGCTTTAGTTCTCGCAGATCATGCATTACGACATCGCGGTCAAAATGCGGATGTTGAAACCACAACGCCGAAACTTCCTGTTAAAAGCAGATTAGTTGAGTGAGACGGTTCAATTTGGTTTTTGGCCGATAGGTGGAATTTGTCGAATTAATGCATTGGGGATGTTTATAGTGTTCGACAATTTATGACATCTTTATTTGGCCGATTATCAAATTTTTATTTTTGGTACTTTGCTTTTGTTGGTGCATTCGCACCGTTTTTCTCGTTATACCTCCAGCGCCGGGGGTTTTCTCCGATAGAGATAGCTGTACTACTTGGGATTAGTCCGACTCTCAGAATCGTCGTCCCTTTTTTTTGGGCTTGGTTGGCTGATCACTGGGGCTATAAGTACAAGCTTTTGAGAATTCTCGCACTCATTAGTCCCGTACTGTTCGCTCTGATGATCGCTAAGGGATCTTTTCTTTCCGTCGCTGGTGTTCTGATTTTGTGGGGGCTTCTTTGGTCTGGAATCCTGCCAATAGCGGAGGCGCTATGTGTCGAGGCCTTAGGCGAGGAAATGTCAGTTTATGGCAAGGTACGTGTTTGGGGGTCGGTCGGTTTTATCTTGATGGTGGTTGGTGGTGGCTATCTTTTTGAATGGTTAGATGTGCTCTATCTCGATTGGATTATTTGCGCCATGCTCATTATCATTTTGGGCGCCATTTTGATGCTCCCGAAAGACACCAACATTACGCTGCAGACTAATCAAGTTAGTCAATCTCTTAAATGGCTGACTGATAGGCGAATTATTGCGTTACTGTCTTGTTTTTTTATTATGCAATTTGCGCATGGTGCTTACAATGCGTTTTTCTCTATTTTTTTAGTCGAGCAAGGGCATAGCAAATCAACTGTTGGTTGGCTATGGGCGATCGCGGTTATAGCGGAAATTTTTATTTTTTTATTGATGCCGCGGTTATTCAAGAAATTTAGTATCAATGATTTCTTTTTATTTTGTTTTTTTGTTGCTGCCTTACGTTTCTTTTTAGTTTACGTCGGATACGAAAGTCTCTGGATCCTTGTCGTAGCTCAGATCATGCATGCCATTACCTTTGGAATGTTTCATGTGGCAGGTATCGCAGCAACGAATAAGCTTTTTATAGGAGAGTATCGTTCTAGAGGACAAGCTCTTTATTCTAGTGTGGGGTTCGGCGCAGGCGGAGCCTCGGGGACTCTAGTGTCAGGGCTAGTTTGGGAGAGTTTTGGCGGTGCTGCCACTTTTGGCATGTCTGCTGTGACTAGCTTGCTAGGCGTTGTTTTGATGCTTTGGGTACGTCGTCATTTTAAAGATTAACGTGTTGTTATCGCATGATCAGACCGTGTCTGTATGTCATAATCCTGTCCTTAGATCTTTATTAGTTAGCTGATAGGTGCAATCATTATGTTGAAAACCTTGTATGACAAGCTCTGGGATAGTCACGTCGTTAGAACGGAAGACGATGGTACGGGTCTTATTTATATCGATAGACATCTCGTTCATGAGGTAACTAGCCCACAAGCTTTCGAAGGGTTGAAGCTAGCGAAACGGCGTCCTTGGCGAGTTGAATCCATTGTGGCGACAGCGGATCACAATACGCCTACAACTGATTGGGATAAGGGAATAGAAGATCCCATATCCAAGTTACAGGTAGACACCTTGGACCAAAACATCAAGGAATACGGGTCAAAGGCGTATTTTCCATTTTTGGACTCGAGGCAGGGCATAGTGCATGTTATAGGTCCAGAACAAGGTGCAACGTTACCAGGGATGACGGTTGTTTGCGGTGACTCTCACACGAGTACGCACGGCGCTTTGGGATGTTTGGCGCATGGAATAGGTACGTCTGAAGTTGAACACGTTTTAGCGACTCAGTGTCTTGTTCAGAAGAAAATGAAAAATATGTTGGTTAGGGTTGAGGGACAGTTGGATGCTGGCGTCAGTGCCAAAGATATCGCTCTCGCTTTGATTGGCAAAATTGGTACTGCAGGCGGTACTGGTTACGCGATAGAGTTTGCCGGTCCTGCTATTGAATCCTTATCAATCGAAGGTCGTATGACGTTGTGTAACATGGCAATTGAGGCTGGTGCTCGAGCCGGGATGATTGCTGTTGATCAAACCACAATTGATTACCTTCGAGGTCGAACGTTTGCTCCAAAGGGTGACCTGTGGGATCAAGCTGTTTCCTATTGGAGGTCTTTACGGTCAGATCCTGGCGCGATTTTTGATTTGATGGTGACTTTAAATGGCAGTGAGCTTATCCCACAAGTTACTTGGGGGACCTCTCCTGAGATGGTGGCTGGTATTGATGGTCGCGTACCAGATCCAGAGCAAGAGAAAGATATAGCTAAAAGGGAAGGAATTGAGCAAGCGCTCCAATACATGGGGCTTGAGCCTAATACATCGTTGACTGACATTGAGGTGGATAAAGTTTTTATTGGATCTTGTACCAATTCAAGAATTGAGGATATCCGGATAGCTGCAAAGGTTGTTAGCGGGAAACGCGTTGCCCCAAATGTTCAGTTAGCAATGGTCGTGCCTGGGTCCGGTTTGGTAAAGGCCCAAGCTGAGCAGGAGGGATTGGACAAGATATTCATCGCAGCAGGATTCGAATGGCGGCAGCCGGGATGCTCTATGTGCTTGGCGATGAATAACGATCGACTTGAGGCTGGAGAGCGGTGCGCTTCAACATCGAACCGCAATTTTGAGGGACGCCAAGGTGCTGGGGGTAGAACGCATCTAGTTAGTCCAGCAATGGCCGCGAGTGCTGCGGTAAATGGAACATTTGTTGATGTTCGCCAAATACTTAGTGAGTAGTTTCTAAATTTTCAAAATATAAATGGGTATGCCATGGAAAAATTTGCCTTACATAAAGGACTCGTTGTACCACTTGATCGTGCAAATGTAGACACAGACGCCATCATTCCAAAGCAATTTCTTAAGTCGATTAAGCGATCTGGGTTTGGTGTGAATTTATTTGATGCCTGGCGGTTTTTGGACGTTGGGCAACCAGGTGTCTCGCTTAGTAAAAGACAGCCAAACCCAGATTTCATTCTGAATGAATCACGATATCAAGGCGCCTCGATTTTGCTTGCTAGGAAGAATTTCGGTTGTGGTTCCTCGCGTGAGCACGCTCCTTGGGCTTTGGCCGACTATGGATTTAAAGCTGTTATCGCACCTAGTTTTGGCGAAATATTCTTTAATAATTCATTAAAAAATGGGTTGTTGCCTATCGTGCTTTCAGAGCTCGAAATTGATGGCTTATTTCATGATGTTTTCGGGTTCTCGGGGTTTCAATTGACGGTAGACTTGGAGAGTCAGAAAGTGACGACTGAGGATAGTGCTAAGAGTTTTAACTTTCAGATTGACCCTTTTCGTAAGCATTGTCTTCTAAATGGATTGGATGATATTGGTCTAACGCTGGAGCACGTTGATGAAATTAAACAGTTTGAACAACGGCATAAATTGCACCAGCCTTGGCTATTCAACTAAATTTAAAAACTTAACTTTTTATCTTACGGAATTACTTTGGGGAATAAAATGAAAATAGCAGTACTCCCGGGGGATGGCATCGGGCCAGAGATCATGAAGCAAGCGCTGCGTGTCTTGCAAATTTTGAAAAATGACGGATTGTCGATCGAGTGGGAAGAGGGCGCAATTGGAGGGGCTGGATATGATAATGCTGGCGATCCATTACCGAGCGAAACGGTTGCATTGACGAAGCAAGCTGATGCAGTACTTTTGGGGGCTGTTGGTGGGCCAACATATGATTCTCTTCCTCGTGCGATGCGTCCGGAGCAGGGGCTGTTACGTATTCGCAAAGAATTAGGTTTGTTTGCGAACCTTCGTCCTGCGGTGGTATTTCCTGAATTGGCAGCAGCGTCAAGTTTGAAACCTGAATTAGTCGAGGGGTTAGATTTGATGATCCTTAGGGAGTTAACAGGGGATATTTATTTCGGTCAACCCAGAGGTAGACGTAAAACAGAGGCCGGTGAGGATGAGGGTTTTGACACGATGAAATACTCTGTGTCTGAGATTGAGAGGATTGCTCGTGTGGCCTTCGATATAGCCACTAAGCGAACTGGTAAATTATGCTCAGTTGATAAAGCTAACGTCCTGGATACGAGTATTCTTTGGAGAGAGGTAGTTACAAAGATTGGTCAAGACTATCCTTCGGTCGAATTGACGCATATGTATGTTGATAATGCCGCTATGCAACTAGTTAGGGAACCTAAACAGTTTGACGTAATTTTAACTGGAAATATATTCGGTGATATTTTATCGGATGAGGCGTCAATGCTAACTGGGTCGATTGGGATGCTCCCTTCTGCCTCCATGGATGTTAACCGAAAGGGCTTGTTTGAGCCAATTCATGGGTCTGCTCCTGATATCGCAGGCAAGAATATTGCTAATCCGCTTGCAACGATTTTATCCGTCGCGATGATGCTTAAATATACTTTTGGTGAGACCGAGGCATCTGACCGAGTTGAAACTGCTGTGAGAGCGGTCCTTGCCAAAGGATTTAGGACAGCGGATATCCATCAAGAGGCAACGAGATGTGTCGGTACTGAAGAAATGGGCGATGCCGTTATCAATGAAATGCGGTAAGGCGAAGTGCGGGTGTTGTCTACAATTGGTGTAGTTGAGTGTTAAGGATAAAGTGATATGCGAGTTGGTTTAGTAGGTTGGAGGGGGATGGTTGGGTCTGTTTTGATGCAACGTATGATTGCTGAGGAAGATTTTAAAGATGTTTCTCCTGTTTTTTTTAGTACTTCTCAAGTTGGACAAGCCGTTACCATGGGAGATGGACGAGAAGTCGTGCTGAAGGACGCAAATGACCGGGATCAACTATCGGAAATGGACGCAATTATCTCGTGCCAAGGTGGGAGCTACACAAAAAAAATGCATGCGCCCCTGAGGGCGTTAGGGTGGCAAGGATATTGGATTGATGCGGCCTCGACTCTTCGCATGGCGCCTAATTCTGTGATTGTTCTTGATCCGATTAATGGCAGCGATATTAATACCGCAATAGGTGAAGGAAAAAAAGACTTTATTGGGGGTAACTGTACGACCAGTCTTATGATGCTTGCGATGCATGGTTTGTTTCGCGACGAGCTAGTTGAGTGGGTTTCTGCAATGACATATCAAGCTGCGTCGGGAGCCGGAGCGAAAAATATGCGTGAATTAATTGAACAGATGGGTTCAATTCACGACGCGACCAAAAATGAACTTGCATCTCCGGCGGGAGATATTTTGGAAATTGATGCTCTTGTTTTAGAACGTATGCGAGCGCCAGATTTTCCAAGGGATAATTTCGGCGTGCCTTTGGCTGGCAGTTTAATTCCTTGGATAGATGCTGATTTAGGTAACGGACAAAGCCGTGAAGAATGGAAGGCGCAGGCAGAGACGAACAAGATCTTGAACAAGCAAGAAAATCCTATCCCAGTTGAGAGTATTTGTGTGCGAGTCGGTGCGATGAGATGCCATAGTCAAGCTTTGACTTTTAAGTTGTCTGAGTCGCTTCCCGCTTTGGAAGTTGAGAAAATATTAAGTGACGCGAACAAGTGGGTATCGGTAGTTCCTAACGATAAGCTTTCTACGGTATCTATGCTGTCGCCAACTAGCGTGACCCGGACATTAGGTGTGCCAGTAGGTCGAATACGGAAACTAAACCTGCCAGGTAACATGTATTCAGCATTCACGGTGGGAGACCAGTTATTGTGGGGTGCTGCGGAGCCGCTGAGACGAATGTTGCGAATTTTAATTGGCCGCGGCGGATGAGTAAATCAAGTGGTAGCATAATGCTCTGTAGTTATATGGGTCAAATAATGGTCAAAGGAGTTAACGAGCTTGAGTAAAAGATTTCTATATTTAGTTCAAGTATTTGTAGGGGTAGCTCTTATTTCAATTGGGTTAAATGGCCATGCTGTCCGTATGGGTGCGCTGAGCGTTGATTCGGCCTTAGGCGAGCCATTGAGCGCCTCGATTCGACTCTATGATGCTGAGGGGGTAGCAGTTAATGCGGTAACTGTCTCCATGGCCCCACCATCTGTATACGATAGCCTTGGGTTGATTTATAACGACCTTATCTCAAGAATCAATCTTCGATATGAAAATGCGGCGAATGGCCCCATAGTTCGATTATCTACTCAGGGTCCAGTTAATGAAGTTGTTTTAGATTTGCAAGTTGAGTTTGTTGGTCCTGAGGGCAATGTCAGTAAAACTTATGTTGCGTTCATTGATCCGCCCTTCCTCGCTGATGAGCGTTTGTCTCTTTCTACACTGGAATCTGAATTGCTGAGTATTGAAGAGTCCGCAGAGAAAATTTTGACTGAACAGGGCATTGAGCCGTCCGACCTTGTGGTGAGTCGGGAGGCGATTGAAATTGAACCGACAGACAATAATGCGGTAGAACGTCCAGAAAACATTGAAACCATGCCGGAAATTGTCGATGAGGTAAATATCATCGAAACGGATTTTGTCTCATCTGCCCGACAGATTGTGGTGCGGCCTGGGGATACCTTAACTAAAATCGCTCAAAGGGAGAAGCTGTCTGATTTTTCACTTGAGCAGATGCTTGTAGGTATTTTTCGAAAAAATAGAGAGGCTTTTGTTGGCGACAATATGAACCGCCTCAGAGCTGGAAATGTGATTCGAATTCCAGTGGAAAGTGAACTCCAGGCTATCCCTACTAAGGAAGCAACCAGCGAAATTAGAATTCATATGGCTGACTGGAGGGCATATAAAGATAGCCTGGCCGTGCGGCCTACCTTTCAGGCACAAACTACTACGGAGCGAGCGGGCCGAAGTGAATCTGGCGTAGTTGAGGCTGCTTCGGATCAAGTCAATGTCCAAACTCAGTCAGAGAGTGCTTACGTTGTTGAAGTTTCAAAAGGTAGTGGCGATATGGATTTGGGGTCACAGGGTTTAGAGGAGAGACTCATTGCTACCGAAAAAGAGTTAGAGGAACAAAAGGCGCGAGCTGGTGAGCTAGAAAAAATAATTGCTGAGTTGACCTCGTTAGCACAGTCGAAGCAAAATCTGGGCTCAGCCATTCAGTCTGCGGATGTGCAAGGAATAACGGCGCCTAAAAAATCAACGCAGGGGGATGCGGGAGCGCCTTGGCAGGCTAAAATAATTGAAGGTGTCTTACATCAGCCACTCTATCTTCTGATGCCAATTTTAGCTCTTCTCATCATTGGCTTATGGGTCTCTAAAAGATTGAATCGGTTGGATGATAGTAATGATGAGATGATGCAACCTGTTGGGGACAAGGGTGACAGAGTCAGTCTTGATGCTGCTGCTTTTATTCAGGCAGGGGGGACTAATGTTGCGCGTGATCAGGATCCAGTTGAGGATGCTGATATATTTATAGCTTATGGGCGTTATCCTCAGGCCGAAAAAATCCTAAAAGAAGCGCTGTCACTTGAACCGAAAAGGTTAGATGTATTGTTGAAATTAGCCGAGGTTTATTCCCGTCAAAAGGACTTAGCTAATTTCGATGCCGTTGCGGAACGTGTTGCCGATGTTACGAGCCAAACAGGCGCTTATTGGGAGCGACTTGTAGCGCTGGGATACTTAATTAATCCAACCAATGAGCGGTATGCTGAGGGGAAGTTCGCGAGCGAAAGACAAGCCTCGGTAAAACCGGTGGATTTGTCTTCAATTGATTTAGATCTCGGTAATCCCCCATCGCCGAAAGCATGACCCCATCTCCACGCTGACGCGTTTTGTTTTGGTGCTTACGAAAAATTATGAGTTTTTGTGATCTTAGCAGCCGATCAATTAGCGTCTGAAAACATGAGAGAATCAATTTGAGATTAGCTTTAGGCATTGAGTATGACGGGTCATCTTTCTTTGGTTGGCAACTTCAACCTGAGATCTCCACCATTCAAGGAGAAATAGAGAGAGGGTTAAGTCAAATTGCGGGGGAGCCTATACGTGTTTTTTGTGCTGGCCGTACCGACACAGGCGTTCACGCAACTTATCAGATTATTCATTTTGATACTGGAGTTATCCGACCAAGCGGCGCATGGGTGCGTGGCCTAAATGCATTAATCTCAAATGAGATTTCGATACGCTGGGTGAGAGAGGTGAGTGTAGATTTCCACGCGAGATACTCAGCGCTTCGTCGAACATATCGTTACTTGTTGTTAAATCGAGAGCAGCGCCCTGGCTTGTTTGCTAAAAATATCGGTTGGTATCACAAAAAATTAGATGTTGATGCAATGAACAATGCTGCGTTAGCGTTGATAGGGAAGCATGACTTCTCTGCATTTAGGTCCTCAGAGTGTCAAGCCAATAGTCCAGTCAGGGTTATTGAGGAATTATCTATTCGTTCAAGTGAAGATATTATTATTTTTGAAATTACAGCGAATGCATTTTTGCATCATATGGTCCGTAATATTGTGGGCAATCTTGTTTATATCGGGGCGGGTAAGCATTCGGTAGAATGGATGCAGGAGGTACTTTTTTCTGGAGATCGCGCTCTGGCGGCACCAACATTTAGCCCTAATGGACTATACTTGACTTCAATTGATTATAGCCCGGACTGGGGTCTGCCGAGGCCCGAATCATTTTCTAATCTTAAGGTTACATTAACGTCTTCTGCTTTTTAGAGCTCATTTGTTTATATGAATAACAATGTCACGGCAATTAAGATCTGCGGCCTCACATCGGTGGAAAACGCCCTTGAAGTGGCTCAATCTGGTGTAAGTGCCATTGGATTAATTTTTTATCCTGAGAGTCCCAGAAACGTAAGTCTCGATATCGCAAAAAATATAGTGGAGAGCTTACCGCCGTTCGTTTCAGCGGTCGGGCTTTTCGTTGACCCGTCGCTTGATGAGGTATTCAGAACCTTGGAATCCGTGGACTTGCATGTTTTGCAATTTCATGGGGAGGAAAGCTCGGATTTTTGTTCAAAGTTCAAAAAGCCATATTTGAAAGCGACCCACGTTTCGGCTGAGGTGGATTTGGTAGAATACGCCAAGGCGTACAAGGAAGCATCTGGATTGTTATTAGACACTTTTTCTGAAAAAGTGCGTGGTGGTACAGGTGATACATTCGATTGGAACCTCGTTCCAACCGAATTAGATGTGCCAATAGTTCTGGCGGGGGGATTACGTCCGAACAATGTATCAGCTGCGATTGACCGTGTTAGGCCATGGGCAGTTGATGTGAGTAGCGGTGTCGAAGGCACGCAAAAAGGAGTCAAGGATCTCGCGCTAGTGCGAGACTTTATCGGTGAGGTAAAAAATGCAGATGCAAGAAGATTTACAAAATTATAATTTCCCTGACCATAAAGGTCATTTCGGACCTTATGGCGGAGTTTTTGTCCCTGAAACACTAATACATGCTCTTGAGGACTTACGAGATAACTACGAGAAATTAAAGAATACTCCAAGTTTCATGGAGGAGTTTCATGATGACTTAAAACACTTTGTGGGTCGACCGAGCCCTGTTTATTACGCAAAGCGGTTATCCGAGATGCTGGGAGGTGCGCAGATATGGCTTAAGCGTGAAGATTTGAACCATACTGGCGCGCACAAGGTTAACAATACGGTTGGTCAGGCACTTTTGGCCCGTCACATGGGTAAGAAGCGAATTATTGCTGAAACCGGCGCAGGGCAGCACGGGGTCGCCTCCGCTACAGTTGCCGCCCGATACGGAATGGAATGTGTTGTATATATGGGGTCAGAGGATATTAAACGTCAAGCTAGTAATGTCTATCGAATGCGGTTGCTCGGTGCAGAGGTAGTCCCAGTTGAAAGTGGATCTAAAACTCTAAAGGACGCTCTCAACGAGGCTATGCGTGATTGGGTCACCAATGTTGAGAACACTTTCTATATTATTGGAACGGTAGCGGGACCGCATCCATATCCGATGATTGTTCGTGACTTCAATTCAGTAGTCGGCGAAGAGTTAAAAACACAAATGCCACAATTGATTGGTCGTCAGCCTGACGCAGTTATTGCGTGTGTCGGGGGTGGTTCAAATGCTTTAGGCGTTTTTTATCCTTACATTAAGGACGAGGGTGTGCGTCTCATAGGAGTTGAAGCGGGTGGATCTGGCATTGATACTGGTAAGCACGCAGCCCCGCTTGCATCAGGCACGCCTGGAGTGTTGCACGGCAACCGAACCTATCTTATGCAAGATCCGAATGGACAGATTATTGAGACTCACTCGATTTCAGCGGGATTAGACTACCCGGGTGTCGGGCCAGAACATTCTTGGTTAAAAGACATAGGGCGTGCAGAATATGTGTCAGCTAATGATGATGAGGCACTGGAAGCGTTCCACAAACTTACAAAAATAGAAGGTATCATGCCAGCGCTAGAAACGGCGCACGCAGTAGCACATGCGATGAAAATTGCTCCCGATATGAGTTCGGATCAAGTGTTGCTTGTCAATCTCTCTGGTCGTGGTGACAAAGATATGGCAACTGTCGCAACTGCTTCTAATATAGGGTTGTAAAGTCATTTATGTCGCGAATTAAGAAAAAGTTCGAAGATTTATCTCAGAATAACCGTAGGGCGTTAATTCCGTTTATAACAGCGGGAGATCCTAATTTAGAGGTGACCTTGAAATTGATGTCTGCTCTCGTAGATAGTGGATCGGATATTATTGAACTTGGGATTCCATTCTCTGACCCAATCGCAGACGGACCTACTATTCAAAGGGCTAGTGAACGGGCTTTGGCGGGTGAGACGAGCTTGAGTAATGTGCTTGATCTAGTCAAGACGTTCCGTGAAACGGACCGAGAGACTCCTGTTGTGTTGATGGGGTACGCGAATCCGATTGAGGCGTTAGGTGTTGATGCATTTGTTGCTCGTGCGGCAGAGGTTGGGGTTGATGGCGTTTTGGTCGTTGATTATCCGCCGGAGGAGAGCAGTGCCCTAAATTTAGCGCTTAAAGAAAATCAGATCGACTCAATTTTTCTACTTGCGCCGACTACGTTAGAGGCGAGAATCACGGACGTAGCAGCGTTAGCAACCGGTTACGTCTATTACGTGTCTTTGAAAGGTGTAACTGGTGCAGGTCATTTAGATATAGAGGACGTATCAAAACGAGTTGAACAAATTAAGAAGCATGTAAAGGTGCCGGTGGGCGTTGGTTTTGGTATCCGCGACGGAGAAACGGCAAGGGCTGTGGCGCAAGTATCAGATGCTGTGGTGATAGGTAGTCGTCTTGTTGAAGAAATCGAGCAATCCGAAGCTGAAAATATTATAAAGAATGTCGAAGGTTTTATTCGCTCGATCCGTAAGGCGATAGATCAGGTATGACGGCTCATCGTATGGAGATCGCTAGATAATGAGTTGGCTTCAAAAAATATTACCACCAAAGATTAATAAACTTGATGGTACTAAGAATTCTCGTAAGGCAGTTCCTGAGGGATTGTGGAGCAAGTGTCCCAGTTGTGAAGCAGTGCTTTATCAGGCTGAGCTGGAAAAAAGTCTTCAGGTATGTCCAAAATGTTCGCATCACGGCCGACTAAATGCGCGTCAACGATTAGATTCTATTTTTGACGAAAGTAAAAAGCGTTTGGATATTGGCCAAAATACAAAGCCAGTGGATTTTTTGAAGTTTGTTGATAGTAAAAAATATAAAGACCGATTGGTTGCAGCTCAGAAGACTACAGATGAGACGGATGCTCTTGTGGTACAACAAGGAGCGATCAAGGGTATTAACGTCGTAAGCGCCGCGTTTGAGTTTTCATTTTTAGGCGGTTCAATGGGCTCTGTCGTTGGCGAACGTTTCGCGGCTGGTGTTAGGTATAGCTGCTCAAAAAAAATACCTTTTATTTGCTTTTCAGCAAGCGGTGGAGCTCGTATGCAGGAGGGGCTCACATCATTGATGCAGATGGCAAAGACGACAGCCGCCTTGTCTCAGTTATCTGCTCAAGGATTACCATTCATATCAGTATTGACTGATCCCACTATGGGTGGAGTCTCTGCGAGTTTTGCTATGATCGGAGATGTTGTTATTGCGGAACCTGGGGCTCTTATTGGTTTTGCCGGACCTCGAGTGATTGAGCAAACTGTAAGACAGACTTTGCCTGAGGGATTTCAACGCTCTGAGTTTTTGTTAGAGCATGGAGCGATTGATATGATCGTCGATCGTAGAGAGATGCGAGATCGGTTGGGTAATTTGCTTTCATTGTTTACTCGTATTCGGGCGACGTGACTTCGTAGATTACTCACAACTGTATATATTGTTTATCCCTTGAGTAAGACGCTTGCAGATTGGTTATGTCGAATCAATTCGACTCATCATAAAGAAATTGATTTAGGGTTAGACCGGCTTCTGCGAGTCTTAAATGATATGGCTTTGCGTCCCCAATGCCCAGTTATTACCGTTGGCGGGACGAATGGTAAAGGGTCGACCTGTGCCATGCTGGAGTCTATTTACTCGGCAGCCGGATACCGAGTTGGTTTATTTTCTTCTCCTCATCTTATTCGTTTCAACGAGAGAATCAGGGTGAATGATGAGGAGATGAGGGACCAGGTGATCGTTTCTTCGTTCGAGGAAGTAGACTCGGCGTGTGGGGAGATCAGCCTGACTTATTTTGAATACTCCTTTCTTGCAGCATTAAATATTTTTGTACAACAACGTGTCGACGTAATTATTTTAGAGGTTGGACTCGGCGGGCGATTGGATGCCGCTAATGTTTTGGACCCTATTTGCTCCATCGTGACGAATATAGGACTCGATCATCTGGACTATTTGGGTGAAACTCGGGAGGAAATAGGTTTTGAAAAAGCCGCTATTTTCCGTGGGAATGGGGCCCACTCCATATGCGGGGATGAAGATCCACCAGAGTCAATTTTCAATGCTATAACCAATATTCAAGGTGACCTCCAGCTGATCGCTAGGGACTTTGGTTTTGTGCGGGAGTCAACGGGTTGGACATTTTGGTCTACTAATGGGTTGAGGATGAATCTGGCGTTTCCACTCATGCAGGGTGAGCATCAATTAGTAAATGCGAGTTTAGCTATCGAGGCAGCTACACTATTGAAGAGGGAGCTACCAATTGATGCTGCCTCAATTAGAGAGGGCCTTTTATCGGCCGAACGGATGGGGCGTTTCCAGGTTTTGCCATCGCGACCCTTGTTTGTGCTGGATGTTGCGCACAACGTAGATTCGATTACTAGGTTGGTGAATGAGCTAAGTCGTACGCGTTTTAAGGGACAGACAAGAGTAATTTTTGCGGTGATGGCTGATAAGCAATACGATGAGATGATTGATTTGCTGAATTCGGTCATTGATCAGCTCTTTGTGTGTGGGTTGGAGGATGCTCGATCCGCTGACCCGGATCATGTGGTTAAAAAAGTCTCCGGTCGTATTGGCATCAACAAAGTGACGTCATGCAAGTCAGTGGGTTACGCTATAGATAAATTACTCGAGATTAGTGACTCAGATGATAGAATTATCGTATGCGGATCTTTTATTACAGTCGCGGCTGCTCTCAGGCACCCATATGTTTCAAGCTTAGTCCATAATGAAATCTAGAGAAAAAAACTGAAGACTATCTAATGCAAGTAATAGAGGAAATAGAAGAATTAGAGCTCAAGAAGAGAGCTAGGAGGCGGCTCGTAGGAGCTATTGTGTTAGTTCTCCTAGTCGTTACTTTGGTGCCTCTGGTTCTTGATAATGAACCGAGACAAATTGGGGACGACGTAGAAATTAATATTATTTCTACTACAAAAGTTCAGGACTCTACGGTGGCGAAAGATACTGATTTAGGCGGTGATTCTAATACCGTCAATCAGGCAGGGGTTGATGAGAATTCTTCTGGGCCTGTTCAAGGCCAAGGAGATATTGGAGCTGTTCGGACGACTGAGGAGGGTGGCGAGTACGTCGTTAGATTAGGGCTGTTTTCCAAGGAAAGTGGTGTCAAAAGCTATGTTGAGAAGTTGGAAAATGGAGGCTTTTCGGTTATTACGGAAAGAATCGAAACAGCTAAGGGTCCCAGAACGTTGGTGTTGGTAGGTGTTTTTGCGTCCAAGGATCAGGCAGAGCGTGCGCTTGAGAGGCTGAACGCTAGAAAGCTAACTTACGGTGACGCTAAAATCCGTCAAAGAAAACCTTAGATTAATCCCCAAATATGGAGCTAAACCTTACTTGGTTTGATTATGGATTCATCGCCGTTATATTGATTTCAACTGTATACGGTTTTTTTCGAGGTTTTACGCGGGAGATTTTTTCTCTTGCAACTTGGTTTTTGGCGTTTTGGATTTCTAAAATTTTTGTCGGTCCTGTTTCTGAAATTTTTGATGAATTAATAATTAGTCCAAGACTCAGGTTAATCGTGGTTTTTGTAGCGATTCTAATTCTGGGTCTATTCGTATTCCACTTTCTAACTGTCAAACTGTCGAGATTAGTAAAATCGTCTGCGCTTACGGGTATGGACCGAGCTTTGGGATCCTTGTTTGGTATGGGGCGGGGCATTTTAATTGCAGCGCTCGCGGTCATTCTTATGAGTTCCACCGATGTCTCAAAAAGGCCTGAGTGGCAAAATGCGGAAATTCGGTTTCCATTGGAAGTTGTAGCTTCGTTTTTACAAATAAAAATTCCCGAACTCGAATGGGATATCTCACCAAAATGATAGATAGGATGTATATAATCAAGGTAGCAACTAATTGGGAGAGGTTTTGATGTGTGGTTTACTCGGAGCGGTAGCGAAGTCACCAGTTAATCAGCTGCTCTATGATGGGTTGCAAGTTCTACAACATCGGGGCCAAGATGCTGCTGGTATCGTTACGGCAGATGGCCCTAGTTTTCATATGCATAAGGGTGGTGGCCTAGTTCGCGATGTGTTTCGAACTAGAAATATGCGCTTATTGGTTGGAAACTCTGGCATTGGACATTGTCGCTATCCAACCGCTGGCTCAGCTAGCGCCTTCGATGAGATTCAGCCGATGTATGTAAACTCCCCATTCGGGATAGTCCTTGGGCACAATGGGAATCTAACCAACTCACATAAGTTAAAGATCGAACTTTTTCGACAAGACCTCAGGCACGTTAATACTAATTCTGATTCTGAAGTTTTATTGAATGTGTTTGCTCATGAATTGCAAAAGTCGAGCGCAGGTGTGAACTTAAGTACCGAGGCTATTTTTGATGCTGTTAGCGGTGTCCACCGAAGGATCCAAGGTGCTTATGCGGTAGTTGCCATGATCTCTGGATATGGCTTACTGGCGTTTCGTGACCCATTTGGGATAAGGCCGCTGGTTTACGGTGTAAGGCAAAAAGGTCCTGAGAAAGAATATCTGGTGGCGTCAGAAACCGTTGCGCTTGATACGCTTGGGTTTGAATATGTTCGCGATATCGAGCCCGGGGAGGCGTTGTTTATTTCAAACGAAGGAGTCGTTAGCGAGCGCCAGTGCGCTTCTAGTCCGGCTCGATATCCCTGTATCTTTGAGTATGTTTACCTGGCTCGCCCTGATTCTGTTATTGACGGAATCTCCGTACATGAAACCAGAATGAGGATGGGGGAAACTCTTGCAAGAAGAATCAAAGCCCAATTCTCGGAATTAAAAATAGACGTTGTTATTCCAATTCCTGACTCGAGTCGACCTTCAGCGATGGAAATTGCCGACGGTCTAGAAGTTCCTTATCGAGAGGGGTTTATCAAAAACAGGTACATAGGCCGTACGTTCATCATGCCTGGACAAGAGGTTAGAAAAAAATCTGTGCGCCAGAAGCTTAATGCTATTGGATCAGAATTCAAAGGTAAGAATGTTCTCCTTGTCGATGATTCGATTGTACGTGGAACAACTAGTCGAGAGATCGTGCAGATGGCAAGAGATGCGGGCGCTCGTCAAGTATATTTCGCTTCTGCAGCGCCACCTGTTCGCTTCCCCAATGTATATGGTATTGATATGCCAAGTTCTAAAGAGCTAATTGCCCATGATCGAGATGAAATGGAGATAGCGGCTGAGATTGGTGTCGACCGAATTATCTATCAGACTGTCGAAGATCTTATAGCAGGTTGCGCTTCGATTAACCCAAAAATTACGCAGTTTGAAACTTCTTGTTTCACTGGTGAGTATGTCACGGGCACCGTGTCAGCTGATTACTTGAATTCTATTGAAGGCGAGCGAAGTGACGAGAAACTTTCGTCAGTGATTAAGGCTAGAGCAGATCTAGACTTAGATGTCATCAATGGTTAGGAAGCGCCTAAGCAATCATTATGTACCTACGTAAAGAACTGATCTGAGTAATCTGAGTTGTTAAAAATTAATGCTTGTCCTCGGTCATTCCAATCTGAAAGAACAAACCTTTCACGTATTTGAGCGTCAATGAGGTGCTGATGATGTGCATGGCGGTGCGTGTGCCCATGAATAATTCTATGACAATTGTAGGTCTTGAACGCGTCCTCCACTGTTTTTACTGAGACGTCCATGATTTCCGCGTCTTTCGTTTGTTTAGCGGCATTACTTTTTTGCCGATAGCCCTGTGCGCGATCATGTCTCTCGGGTATTGGTAGTTCTAAAAAATCATTCACCCATTGATTTGTTCTAACAATTGATCGAATCGCTTGATATTCTTCGTCATCTGTACACCATTGGTCTCCGTGACTCAAGAGCGTGCGCTTTCCATGAAGATCAATTACGAATGGATCGGGGAGTATATGTGCCTCCGTGAGTTCAGAGAGTCGCTCGCTAATTAGAAAATCTCTGTTACCGCGCATCATGCTGAGCTTTGCTCCCGCATATGTTAAGTTGCGCAAAGCTGGGAGTATGCGTTGATGTAAGGGATTATCAAGATCATCGTCTCCTACCCAGTAGTCGAACAAATCGCCAAGGATAAACAAATGATTACGTTTTTCTGAACATTCTTTAAGGAACCGCAAAAACATATCTATTTTTACGGTTTCCGATGGCGACAAGTGGAGGTCAGCAATGAAAATGAATTTAGTATTCAGCATCATTCACTTTTTTTCTTTTTTATTTGAGCCTAAAAGCTTGTCAAATTCGCGAAGCGCTCTCAATTAGTATTGTCTCATTGGGGACGTCTTGGTGGAATCCGGCAGTACCAGTAGGAACGCTTTTCATTTCATCGACGACTGACTCTCCTTTCACAACTTTGCCAAAAACGCAGTAACCGAAACCCTGAGGTGTTTCCGAGGAGAAATTCAGGAAATCATTATTTGAAACGTTTATGAAGAATTGTGAAGTAGCCGAATTAATATCGCTAGTACGAGCCATCGCAATGGTGTACGCCTCATTTTTGAGGCCATTGTTCGCTTCGTTCTCAATGGCGGGCTGCGTCTCTTTTTCTTTCATATTTGCGTCCATACCGCCACCTTGGACCATAAAGCCATTAATGATTCTATGAAAGATAGTGCCAGTGTAGAACTCAGAGTCTACATATTTAAGAAAGTTTTCTACCGTTTTAGGTGCTTTTTCTTCGTTTAACTCAATGACAATATCTCCCATTGATGTTTTTAGTTTGACTTGTGTGGTCATTAGCTTCTTTCCGTGGTGTTGTGTGAATTTTAAATTGTAAATACCCTAGCATCATGAACACTTTTATAGAAAATTTAGTGTTGTACGCTAAAGTCTCTAACGATATCAGAAACGGCATGAAAAGTTTTCGGTAGTGAGTCCTATGATGATTTCAAGGTGTCAGACGAACTCCCTCTGCTATACTTCGCATCTTTAAACTGCGGTGAAAGTGTTTTTTTCATTGAGAGCGTAGCCTCAATCTTTTGTTATCGCTAGAAACACAAATATGCTGAAAATTTTTAATTCGCTGACGCGTAATAAGGACATTTTTAAACCTATTCAAGACAATTCCGTTCGTATGTACGTTTGTGGAATGACTGTTTATGATTTTTGCCACTTAGGTCATGCTCGAGTATTGGTTGTTTTTGACTTGGTGCGGCGTTGGTTCCAGGCCTCGGGCTACGATGTGCTTTATGTTCGGAACATTACGGATATTGATGACAAGATTATCAATCGAGCTAACGAAAACCAAGAATCATTTTTAGAGTTAACTGAGCGATTTATTCAGGCGATGAATGAAGACGCCTCAGCGCTTGGCGTGGTGCCGCCAGACGTTGAGCCAAAGGCTTCAGACAATATCCCACAAATGATTTCACTCATCGAGCAATTATTGGATAAGGGGTTGGCATACGCTAACCCTAATGGTGATGTGTACTATTCAGTAACTAAATTTGAGCGATATGGGCGTTTATCAGGGAAGTCCCTAGAGGACTTGAGAGCAGGGGAGAGAGTAGATATAAACCATGATAAGAATCATCCAATGGACTTTGTATTGTGGAAAGGGGCTAAGCCGGGGGAACCCTCTTGGTCTTCTCCGTGGGGTGAGGGGCGACCTGGCTGGCATATCGAATGTTCCGCGATGAGCGAGCGATATTTGGGGGCGCATTTCGATATTCATGGTGGTGGTCAAGATTTACAGTTTCCCCATCACGAAAACGAAATTGCGCAGTCTGAGGGTGCCCATGACCACGACTATGTGAACTATTGGATGCATAACGGCTTTGTCCGAGTCGACAATGAAAAAATGTCGAAGTCACTAGGTAATTTTTTTACCGTAAGAGAGATCCTCAAGAGGTATGATTCGGAGGTTATTCGGTATTTTATCCTCAGGGCGCATTACAGGAGCGCATTGAATTACTCGGATCAACATTTAAACGACGCAAAAGCGAGTTTGAGTCGACTTTATACGGCGCTTAAAAAAGTGGATAGTCACAGCGTAAGTGGTGATATTGATTGGAGCCATTCTCTTGCGTCTAAATTTAAAGAGGCATTGGATGACGACTTCAATACACCCGAAGCTATTTCAGTGTTATTTGATTTGGCGAGCGAGTTAAATCGTAGTGGAAATCTTCAAGTAGCCCAATTGCTGAAGGGACTCTCTGGAATCTTGGGTCTACTGGAGCGCGACCCATCTGAGTTCCTTCAATCGAGCGTTGCCTCTAAGTTATCTGAAGTTGATATTGAGAGCATGATCAATCAAAGGAATGAGGCGCGCGCAAATAAAAATTTTGCAAAGGCAGACCAATTAAGGAAAGACTTATTGGATGCTGGAGTGGTCTTGGAGGATAGTGCTGGTAAGACTACGTGGCGCAGATCTTAGCCTTCAAAAAAACTTTTTACCTTGTCCATCCAGGATTTTGCTTTTGGGCTGTGTAAATTTGAGTTTGATTGATTGATTTCCTCAAGGTCTGAGAGTAATTCTTTTTGTTTAGAAGTCAAGTTGACAGGAGTTTCTACGACAACGTGACACATTAAGTCACCATAACCGTTACTACGAACGCCTTTAATGCCTTTCCCGCGTAACCTAAACACTTTCCCTGTTTGGGTTTCTGCCGGGACTTTTATTTTTGCCGACCCATCAAGGGTAGGAATTTGAATTTCACCACCTAAGGCGGCGACACTAAAACTGATGGGCATTTCGCAGTGAAGGTTATTGCCATCTCGTGAAAAAACTTCATGTTCAGGAATGTTGATGACCACATAGAGATCACCTGGTGGGCCTCCGTTAACGCCGGCTTCGCCCTCTGCTGAAAGTCGAATTCGATCGCCTTGGTCTACTCCTGCTGGAATTTTTACCGATAAAGTTTTCTGGTCTCTGGTCCTACCTTGGCCGCTGCATGCGCTACATGGTGTTTTGATAACCTTGCCGCTACCTTGGCAATCTGGACATGTCTGGGCCATGGAAAAAAAGCCTTGAGTAACTCGGACTTGACCTTGACCTTGACAGGTTGAGCAAGTGACCGGTTCTGTTCCTGCTTTAGCGCCCGATCCATTACATTTCCCACACTCCGTATAAGAGGGGATTCGAATTTTGGTTTCTGTTCCTCTTGCTGCCTCTTCAAGCGAAATTTCCAAGTTGTATTTCAAGTCGGAACCGCGATATACATTTGAGCGTCCACCTCCGCCTCCGCGTCCACCACCAAATATATCCCCAAAGATGTCTCCGAACGAGTCGGAGAAGCCACCGAAACCACTTGCACCTCTTCCGCCAGATTGTTGATCGAGGCCTGCGTGACCGTATTGATCGTAAATTGCCCTTTTTTCAGGGTTTGAGAGAACCTCGTAAGCCTCTTTCACTTCTGTGAAACGATTTTCAGCTTCTGGATCATCAGGGTTTTTATCCGGATGGAATTTCATTGCAAGACGCCGGTAAACTTTTTTAAGATCGCTCTCAGATGAATCTCGGTTAATACCGAGGACTTCGTAATAATCTCGTTTTGCCATAATTTCTTTTTCTGTTTTAGCTCTCTATAAAAAAACAAAATGGTCGGAAGGCTTCCCTTCTCGACCATTTGCTTCTTGCATTACTTAATTTGCACTATTAAGAATCTTTTTTATCGTCTTTGACTTCTTCAAATTCAGCGTCAACCACATCGCCTTCTTCCTCTGGTGTGCCGCTCTGACTTCCATCGGTTGGGTTTTCTTGAGCCTGTTCCGCATACATTTTTTCAGCCAAAGATTGAGCAAGGACGGATAAAGCTTGTGATTTAGCTTCGATATCTTCTTTATCGCCATTTTTTAATGCTTCTTCCGCCTCTTTCGCGGCATTTTCAATATTGGTTTTTTCTTCTTCTGAAACCTTATCCTCGTTTTCAGCGAGCGTTTTCCTAACGCTGTGGATTAATGAATCACATTGATTTCTGACATCAACTAATTCCCTTGCTTTTTTATCGTCCTCCGCATGCGCCTCGGCGTCCTTAACCATGTTCTCAATTTCCTCGTCTGACAACCCAGAATTTGCTTTAATGGTGATCTTATTTTCTTTTCCGGTCGCCTTGTCTTTGGCTGAAACATGCAGGATACCGTTGGCATCAATATCAAAATTAACTTCGATTTGAGGCATTCCCCGAGCTGCTGACGGTATATCGGTTAGGTTGAATTGGCCTAAAGATTTATTGTCTTTGGACATTTCGCGCTCCCCTTGAAGAACGTGGATAGTTACCGCGGTTTGGTTGTCCTCAGCAGTTGAGAATACTTGATTCGCTTTTGTTGGGATGGTGGTATTTTTTTCAATTAATTTGGTCATAACACCACCTAGTGTTTCGATTCCAAGAGATAGTGGCGTAACGTCTAGCAACAACACATCTTTGACATCTCCACGAAGAACTCCACCCTGAATTGCCGCTCCGACGGCGACTGCCTCATCGGGGTTGACGTCTTTTCGTGGCTCCTTATCGAAGAAGCCTTTCACAGTTTCTTGTACCTTAGGCATTCTCGTCATGCCGCCGACCAGAATGACATCATCTATATCAGACGTTTTGACCCCAGCATCTTTGATTGCCACTCGGCAGGGTTCTATCGTCCTGCTGATAAGATCATCAACGAGACTTTCCAGCTTAGCTCGGGTTATCTTAACGTTTAGGTGCTTTGGTCCCGATGCGTCAGCTGTGACGTAGGGCAGATTAACTTCCGTTTGCTGGCTTGAGGATAGTTCGATTTTCGCTTTTTCGGCAGCTTCTTTTAGACGTTGAAGTGCCAAAACGTCACCACGCAGATCGACGCCTTGCTCTTTTTTAAATTCATCCGCGAGATAATCGATAATTCGTTGATCAAAGTCCTCTCCTCCGAGGAAGGTATCCCCGTTTGTCGAAAGTACTTCAAATTGATGTTCTCCATCGACCTCTGCAATCTCGATAATTGAGACATCAAAGGTTCCGCCTCCCAGGTCATAGATCGCGATTTTTCGGTCACCTTGCTTCTTATCCATGCCGAAGGCTAGTGCAGCAGCAGTCGGCTCGTTAATAATTCGTTTGACTTCTAGCCCCGCAATTTTCCCCGCGTCCTTAGTTGCTTGTCTTTGAGAATCATTGAAATATGCCGGTACGGTGATGACAGCCTCTGTAACTTCTTCACCCAGATAGTCTTCGGCGGTTTTTTTCATCTTCATCAGCACTTGTGCTGAGATTTCTGGAGGTGCGCTTTGCTTCCCTCTTACCTCAACCCAAGCATCACCATTTTTTGCGCCAACGATTGAAAATGGAGAATTTTCTTTCGCCTTTGCAACTTCCGCGTCCTTGAAGCGACGACCGATCAGTCGCTTTACCGCGTATAACGTATTTTTTGGGTTTGTTACGGCTTGCCTCTTCGCAGGAGCACCTACAAGCACTTCGTCCTCTTCAGTGTAAGCAATAATTGAAGGCGTCGTTCTGCCCCCCTCCGCATTTTCCAGCACTTTTGCCTCGCCGCCATCCATGACTGCGATACATGAATTCGTAGTTCCTAGATCGATACCTATAATTCTACCCATGTCTGTAATCCTTAAATTCTAAAATTGTTTATTTATAAATTGGGCCAATTAATTTTTTTTCAACCCGTCTAATCCTTAGTTTTCGCCACACTAACCAACGCTGGCCTTATCAAACGATCGTTAAGTAGATATCCTTTTTGAAAAACATTTAAAATTTTATTCGCCGGCTCGTCTGAATCCACTGCACTCATGGCCTGATGTTTGTGTGGATCGAGGATTTCCCCGATTGGATCAATCTCGCTGATGCCAAAGGTTTCAAAAACTTTTGACAATTGTTTTAACGTTAAATCGACACCGTCATTAATGGATTCAAAAGTCACATTGTCCGCTTTCAGAGCCGCCTCAAGACTATCTTTTACAACAAGGAGTTCAGTTGAAAAGCGCTCTAAGGCATATTTGTGGGCCCCAGCAATGTCTGCCTGAGCTCGCTTGCGCACGTTCTCTAGTTCTGCCGTAGCGCGAATCCAAGAATCTTTGTTCTTTTCAACCTCTGAGATAGCCTCTTCAAGTTGCTCCTCTAAGCTCTTTGGCGTATCTGCAGCTGTTGATTTTTCCATGTCATCGCTCCCCTCGGACCCAGAATCAAATTCGGTTTCTGGTAGAGTTTTAGCATCCGACGGTTTAATCTCTTCGTTTTCTTGTTCAGTTTTTTTCTCAGACATTAACTAAATGCTCCTTAACCTTTAAGCCGACTAGGTGAGGGTGAAATTTTTAATTTCAAGAGCTGTTGTAGGAGAAAATTAGAGCCTTATTCTGATAACCTAAGAAACTATTAGATTCTGCAACAGTGGAGGGTATATGTGGCAACAACGGTGTTTAAAAACAACTATATCGATAATGTTGGTATTCTCGTTTGGGATTGCTAATTTAGCTTTCTCTGCTCCTCAGACCCATATTGGAGCAAGTTCGTACAGTATATCGGGCCAATCTTCACTCATTTTAAGCGCTGAAATGGATGCTAAAGGCCCTCTTGGGGATGACGGAAGGCGTCATCCAGCAAAAACGAAATGGGATTTGCAATGGCGATTTAAGCAAACAGAGATTAATGCTCAATGCGGCGTGGACTCTGTTCAGGTATCACTGGGCATTACACATATCAAGCCCGTGTGGCGTGATAGGACTGAGGCCAGTCAGGCGCTAATAGACCGATGGGAGGTATTTGAAGCGGCGTTAAATACGATCCAAAAGCACCATGTAGACCTAGCGATGAAGGCTGCATCTGAAATTGAGGAAACCGTACTCAACGTAACGCCTCAAAAAACATGTGAGGAACTTGAAACGATGGTCGGCTCTATCGTAAGGAATATAAAGGAAAAGTATCGAGCAGTGAAAACTGAATATGAGTCGAGTACGAATTATGGCCGCCGCGCAGGACTAAGTTTGATGTGAGTCTAAATGGCTTCGGTTGATCGGTTAATTATTAGCTCCGCGCTTCAAAGCCTCTGCCCGACTTATGGCCGACTCCCGGTCAGCCTCAACAGATGATTTTGCTTGATTTAACCAGCTTCCTAGGTGCTCTGAGACAATTTGATGTAATCCATCTACCCAGTCAGGACTGTCATTGAGACATGGAATATAGTGGAACTCACCTCCACCATGAGTCAAAAACTCTTCTCGATTTTCCATATTGATTTCTTCAAGAGTTTCTAAGCAATCGGCTACAAACCCGGGACAAAACACATCCATTCTGCCTAATTTTCTCTCGCCTAGATCCTTCATAACATCAATGGTATAGGGTTTGAGCCACTCAGCTCTACCGAAACGAGATTGGAACGTGGTAATCACATTTTCGGCTTCAAAATCTAATTGTTCAGCAAGAAGTCTGCTAGTTTTATAACATTCACAATGATAGGGATCCCCCTTAGTAAGACTAAATTTTGGCACACCGTGATAGGAGAGAACCAATTTTTCGGGCTTACCGTGAGCAGCCCAGTACTCTTTCACCCTACTTGAGAGAGCCTTGATGTAGCCATTATGGTCGTGGAAATGTTTTATTAGCCTTATGCCGGGTAAGTTTCGTACTGTTTTAAGGCTATCAAATACCGCATCATAAATACTGCCAGTTGTGCTCGAATTGTACTGAGGATAAAGCGGAGCCACTAATATTTGATCGCATCCTTCAGCTCGTAATTGGGTAAGACCATTATCCACAGAGGGCTTTCCATAACGCATGGCCGATTTAACGATAACCTTTGGAAATGTAGTGCCATCAAATTTTGATTGAAGTAATTCTGCTTGTTTTTCGGTGTAAATTCTGAGCGGCGAGCCTTCTTCAGACCAAATCACGGCGTATTTCTTCGCAGAGGTTTTCGGTCGTATTCTTAAAATAATTCCATTTAGAATCAACCACCATATCGCTCGGGGAATTTCAACGACTCGCGGGTCCCACAAAAATTCTTTGAGATATTCTCTAACAGATTTTTTGGTCGGTGCCTCTGGAGTTCCAAGATTTACTAACAACACACCTACGTTAGCAAAAGAGCCATGGGTGTATTCTGATTCTTTTCGAAGTTTCATATGGATTTAGGTTGTATTACTAGTGGATCAAAAATTACGGATGAGACAATGCTCCAGATAAAAGTTTAGCTGTAATATCTACTATGGGAATGACCCTTTCATAAGCCATTCTTGTCGGGCCGATGACGCCGACGGTGCCAACAACTTGACCATCGACTTCGTACGGTGCGGTGACTACGCTGCACTCGTCTAAAGGCACTAAGCCCGATTCGCCACCGATATATATTTGTACTCCATTGGCCCGATCGCTGGTATCAAGCAACTGAAGAATTCCCGTTTTTTTATCAAACATATCAAAAAGGGTTCTCAGGCTGTTGATATTTGTTGAGAGGTCATGGACGCTCAGTAGATTCTTTTCTCCAGATACAATGTATTCCTCAGTCTTTAGCGAGCTTTCTTCTCCGGCCGAGATGGCTAAGGTCATCAACTGAGAAATATTATCTTTAAGTTGTTTTAGTTCTGACTGTATTCGAGACTTGATTGCATTAAACGACATTCCTGCGTAATTTTGGTTTAGATAGTTGGTTGCTTCAGTCAATTCTGATTCTGTAAATTGACGAGAGGCCTCGAGGACTTTATTTTGAACGTCTCCATCTGGTGTTACCACTATCAAAAGAATACGTTGTTCAGATAAGGAAACAAACTCGATGTGTCGAAATGAACTGCTTTGGCGTGCTGGTGATTTCACCACGCCCGCAAATTGAGTAAGGTTTGACAATAGCTGTGACGCAGTAGATATCAACCTGTTGGCGCTATCCGGTCGAAATTGATCCTCAATTTCATGTAACTCTATAGAGTCGAGTGGTTGTACTGTGAGCAGAGAATCAACAAAAAAACGATATCCGAGTGGCGTCGGGATCCGGCCCGCTGAGGTATGCGGGCTGGCGATAAAGCCCATCTCCTCAAGATCAGCCATAATATTGCGAATACTGGCGGGACTGAGCTCCAAGCCTGAGGATTTAGCTAGCTGTCGAGATCCTATGGGTTGACCATCCGAAATGTGCTTCTCTATGAGCGATTTCAGTAGAATTCGTGATCTTTCGTTCATCATGATTTCATTTTACAAACTTTTTGTCTTCGATTTGGGTTTTTTTATTTTGCGGAATTTGCGATGATGCAATCTGTCTCTCGTGTATAACGTAACTATGAATAAATTTAAACGAATTTGTATCGTTGGAAAATATAAGAGTGCTGAAGTTCAGCGCCCAGTGTCGCAGATTATTGAGTTTCTGCGATCAGAGGGTGCTGATTGTTTGGTTGACGATATGACTGCGCAGCAACTGCCTGGTATGAACGTGGAATTTGGGCCGATCGATGATGTGGTTAGCCGAAGCGATTTAGTGGTGGTTCTGGGCGGTGATGGTACGTTGCTTGGTCTTGCAAGGACGGCAGCAATGCATGATGTGCCTTTGTTGGGCATCAACCTTGGTCGGCTAGGTTTCTTGGCGGATATCTCATTGAATAAGATGGTGGCAAGTTTGCGCGCGGTACAGCGGGGGGAATATATTACGGATGACCGTGCAATACTCGAGGCAAGTGCTGATAGCGAGCCGGAGAATGGGATTTGGGCTTTGAATGACGTCTCAATTGGCAAGGGTCAGAGCGGCAGCCTGATTCAGATGAAGGTGACTATTGACGGCGAATTTGCTTACAATCTTAGATCGGACGGTTTGGTCGTCTCGACTCCGACTGGTTCTACTGCTTATGCGCTCTCCGCTGGAGGTCCTATTATCGCGCCAGGCGTGGACTGCATCCTCTTGGCGCCAGTGTGTCCTCATTCTTTATCGAATAGGCCAATCGTTATTCCGGGGACATCAAAGATTGAGATTGAGTTGATGGAGGCGATCGACGCTCATGTGCACATTGACAGCCATACTCATTTAAATATTCAACAGGGAGGGCGGTTAATGATTCAAGTGGCGGCCGCTAAGGTAAGACTGGTCCACTCCAAGGAACATGACTATTTCGGCACTTTGCGAGAGAAGTTACATTGGGCTGGGACGATGGGTTCGTAATTTTGCCTGAAGATCTTTTATGTTGATTCGTTTAACGGTTAAAGATTACGTGCTAATCGATTTGATTGAGCTCGATGTAGATGCGGGTTTTACCGTTCTCACAGGAGAGACCGGTGCGGGTAAGTCCATTATTCTTGGGGCAATCAGCCTGATCTTGGGCGGTCGTTCTGATGCAGGTAGTATCAGAGCTGGCGCTAGCCGGTCGGATATTGTTGCGGAATTCGACATATCAAAATTACCTCATGTCTATTCTTTTTTGGATGAGGCTGATTTAGGCGTTGACGATTGCGTATTAAGACGCGTAATCGATACCGCGGGTCGGTCGAGGGCCTGGATTAACGGTGTTCCGGTTACGGTAAAACAACTCAGAACGCTAGGAGCCCTTCTTATCGATATACACGGACAACATGAACATTACTCGTTGGTTGACGCCTCCACCCATAGCCAAGTTTTAGATTCTTTTGGTCATTTATCGAATTCAGTTAAGTTAGTTGAGGAAACTTGGAAAAGTTGGCAATTTGAAAAAAATAAATTGAATCAATGTTTGGAGCAATCCGAGGCGCTCAAACAAAAAGCCGAGGAGCTACTTGAAACGCAAAGAGACTTGGATGCTTTAGGATTTAAAGGTAAGGAATGGGCGCAAACCATAGACCGACATCGTAAGGCCAGCAATATGAATGAACTAATCGATGCTGCAAACCAATCGGTACGTATGCTCGGTGATGGTGAGCAAAATATTTTGTCTATTTTGGCTAATGTTCGAGCGCGACTTAATGGTGTGGTCGAAATAGATCCGCAAGTTGATTCAATGCTCCAAGATCTTGAGGGACTGGAAATCCAGCTTGGGGAATTTAATCGGGATCTGCGCCGGTACGCGGAATCGCTCGATTTTGATTCTGGTTTAGTTGAAACTTTGGACAGGAGAATTGCGGAAGTACAGCGCTATGCACGTAAATATGGAGTTAAACCTGATGATTTAGAAGAGATGGCTTTGAGTGTGCAGATGGAGCTCGAAAAGATGTCGTCACACGCGAACTTGGATGAACTTCGTAGAGCGGAGGCCGACGCGGGAGAAAAATATTTTAAGGCTGCCAGTCAATTAAGTTCGGATCGAGAAAAGTCATCAATTGAATTGACGCAAAAGGTTAACGCCGCACTAGTGGATTTAGCAATGTCTGGGGTAAGGTTTGAAGCTCGACTTAATCCGAAAGACGAGCCGGGATTTGCGGGCCTTGAGCAAATAGCTTTCTACGTGGCTACAAATCCTGGTGCTGAGGCCAAGCTTGTGGGTAAAGTGGCATCAGGTGGCGAGTTGTCGAGAATATCATTGGCAATACAGTCTGTGGTTCATCAAGATTCTGCTGTGCCAACGGTGATATTCGATGAGGTGGACTCTGGGGTGGGCGGCGCAGTGGCCGAAATTGTAGGAAAAATGTTGAAAACAGTGGGCCAACGCGCTCAAGTGCTTTGCGTCACGCACTTACCCCAGGTGGCGGCCCTTGGGGATTCACATTGGAAGGTCTCTAAAGCGCATTCAAAAACAGATTCGAAAACGCTGTTGCAAAAACTTAAACCCAAGGATTCTGTAGATGAAATAGCTAGGATGCTCGCCGGGGAAGTGGTCTCAGAAAAAGCTAAAGCTCACGCGCGAGAACTGATCAACTCGGCTTCAATATAAATCGCTTCTGCCGCCCTAATTTAGGTTTCTCTCTTGTGTGGGCAGTTCAGCTTTGTGCAGTCAGCATAAATATGCAGAGAGTGACCAATTATTTCAAATCCCCTGTCTTTCGCAATTTTAGTTTGCTTGAGTTCGATTTCTTCATCATAGAACTCTTCTACGCGGCCACATTGGTTGCATACCAAATGATCGTGATGATCGCCTTGATCAAGTTCATAAACAGCCTTACCAGATTCAAAGTGGTGTCGAATGAGGATTCCTGCTTGCTCAAATTGAGTCAGCACTCGATATATCGTGGCTAACCCTATGTCCATTTCGTCATCCAGGAGGTGACGGTACACGTCCTCTGCTGAAAGGTGCCTTGCCGTTGATGTCTCAAATACATTAAGAATCTTTAGGCGAGGTAAGGTGGCCTTGAGCCCCATATTTTTGAGATCTAGTGGTGTTTTCATGACAGTGTAATTTCTTTGATTTTAGCCTATCATAACGTCTTTGTTACTCATTGACTAACCCTATCGGGCCTAAAAGTGAATATGAATCGGATGCATCTAACTGTCTTCAAGAGTTTGACTGCTCTCGCGCTTGCGCTTACTTTGTCAGCGTGCTTTTTGTCACCATATAAATTAGAGGTTCGGCAGGGAAATTACCTGGATCAAGACATGTTGATGAAACTTAAGCCAGATATGACTAAGGACCAGGTGACTTTTATATTGGGCACACCGCTGGTGATTGATCCATTAACGCCAAATAATTGGAATTATGTTTATTTATCCGGAGCGGCCGGTGACGTTAAGCGAGAGCGCACAATTGTCGTGGTGTTTGAAGAAAATCTCTTAAAGCGGTTAGAGGGCGACGTCACAGTAGAGGGTTGGTCGGAGCAGTAAGCAAACGTGCATTATGTCAACTAAAGACATATTTCGAGAGGTGAAAACCAGGGGTTTTTATGGATAAATTAAAAGTAGCCGTGTGTGGCGCGTCAGGGAAAATGGGGCGTGCATTAATAGCGTGTATTAAAGATGATGATGCCTTGACCCTGGGTGGCGCGTTAGAACTACCGGGTAACCCCCACTTAGGAAAGGACGCAGGAGGTCTGCTTGGGTTTGAGTCAGGGGTAGTTATCACGTCGGATGTCGATGTCGTTACGAGTTGGGCGGATGTATTGATAGACTTTACCCGCCCGGAAGGAACCCTTGATCATTTAAAGGCGTGTATATCGAGCAGCACTGCTATGGTTATTGGTACCACCGGATTTACCGACAGCCAAAAAGATTCGATAAACCAAGCCGCGGAGAGCATTCCTGTTGTGATGGCGCCAAATATGAGCGTCGGTGTTAACGTGTTACTAAGAATACTAAAAACAGCTGCCATTGCTCTTGATGATGAGTATGACATTGAAATTGTCGAAGCTCATCACAAGCATAAGGTTGATGCGCCATCTGGTACCGCGCTAAGGATGGGGGAAGTTATCGCAGACTCGTTAGGAAGAGGTCTTTCGGACTGCGCGGTGTATGCGCGCGAGGGCCATACAGGGGTTCGCAAGCCGAAGACGATTGGTTTTTCCACGGTTAGGGCGGGGGATATTGTAGGAGAGCATACGGCTATTTTTGCTGGAACGGGAGAGCGTATTGAGATCACTCACAAAGCCTCTGACCGAAGTAATTTTGCAGTTGGTGCGCTAAGGGCGGCGAAGTTTTTATCTGGAAAGAATGATGGCTTGTTCGATATGCAGGATGTTTTAGACGGTTAATCGTTTTTAAGTACAGGAACTAAGAACGCGTTGGTCGGTATTAGTCTTCTAAGCATTTAGTGAGTTTTAGAGATTGATCGATTGTTCTTTCCGCCTGTATAATAAGGCCCCAGCGGGTGGAACGCTAAGCGACTCCACCCGCTTTTTGCAAGTGCCTTATAGGCACGGCGTCCCCCACTTAAATTTATCCTTGGAGGTCGATTGTCGTATCAAAAGTGTGATCCAGCGATCTTGGTTCTCGAGGACGGAACCGTATTTCAGGGTTTTTCGATAGGGGCTGATAAACGTGCTGTTGGCGAGGTCGTTTTTAACACCTCAATGACCGGTTATCAAGAAATCCTCACTGATCCCTCGTATCAAAATCAGATCGTGACGCTCACTTATCCTCACGTGGGTAGCGTTGGTTGTAATGAGGAAGATATGGAGTCACTTTGCGCGCGCGCCGCCGGACTTGTCATTCGAGATTTACCCCTCAGGGCAAGTAATTTTCGCTCTACGAGTTCGCTAAGCGAATGGATGAAGACCCACAATGTTCCGGGCATCGCAGGCATTGATACTCGAAAGTTAACTAGATTGCTCCGCGAGAAGGGCTCGTTGCGGGGGGCGATAGGAACCGGCAGGATTAGCCAAGAGGAGCTAATGTCCAGTGTCCGCTCATTCTCTGGGTTGGGCGGTAGCGATCTGGCTATTGAGGTGACTTGTGACAGCGCTTATGAATGGACGCAACCGACGTGGTCGCTTAACCCAGAGGCCCTTAACAGAATTGAATTAAAAAGACATGTTGTCGCCTATGATTTTGGCGTCAAAACTAACATATTACGGATGCTGGTCTCCCGGGGTTGTCGTGTGACTGTTGTCCCAGCAACGGCCAGTGCTGAGGAAGTACGCAAATTGAGTCCGGACGGTGTCTTTTTGTCGAACGGTCCGGGTGACCCGGAGCCTTGTGTTTATGCGGTTGAAGCGATCACGCAATTGTTGGCTGATGGTGTCCCGATATTTGGGATATGCCTTGGACATCAATTGCTCGCGATTGCAAGTGGTGCGAGGACTCGAAAAATGAAATTCGGTCACCATGGGGCTAATCATCCTGTTAAAGATCTCCAAACAGGACAAGTTTTAATTACTAGTCAAAATCATGGATTTGAAGTTGATCAAGATTCGCTGCCAGATGAACTTCAAGCTACCCATGTCTCTTTGTTCGATGGGAGTTTGCAAGGCATTCAGCGCGTGGACGCACCCGCCTTTTCATTTCAAGGCCATCCCGAGGCGAGTCCAGGCCCTCATGATGTCGATTACTTGTTTGACCGTTTTATGAAAAATATCGATCAAGCCAAAAATAATTAAAAAAAGACATAAGGAGCGCTGGGAAGGTTCATGCCGAAAAGAGAAGATATTCAATCAATACTGATCATAGGTGCGGGGCCGATCGTTATCGGTCAAGCATGTGAGTTTGACTACTCTGGTGCTCAGGCCTGCAAGGCTCTTAGGGAAGAGGGTTATCGTGTAATACTGGTTAATTCAAACCCGGCGACAATAATGACTGATCCAGAGCTGGCCGATGTCACGTATATTGAGCCGATAACGTGGCAGATGGTAGAAAAAATTATAGCTACCGAAAAGCCTGACGCGCTCCTGCCTACTATGGGTGGTCAAACTGCTCTCAATTGCGCTCTAGACCTGGCTAAACACGGAGTCTTGGAAAAGTATTCTGTTGACATGATCGGAGCGAGCAAAGAAGCGATCGACAAAGCGGAGGATCGAGAGAAATTTAAGGCCGCCATGACGAAAATCGGTCTTGATAGCCCCAGGTCAATGATCGCTCATAGTTTAGAGGAAGCGATTCAAGTCCAGGCGCTAATTGGCTACCCTGCGATTATTAGGCCTTCTTTTACAATGGGTGGTGCTGGTGGCGGCATCGCGTATAACAAGGAAGAATTCGTAGCAATTATTGAAAGAGGCTTAGATGCTTCCCCGACTAAGGAAGTTTTGATCGAAGAGTCGGTCATTGGTTGGAAAGAGTATGAGATGGAGGTCGTCCGCGACCGGTCAGACAACTGCATTATTATCTGTTCAATAGAAAACTTGGATGCAATGGGCGTGCATACGGGTGATTCAATTACGGTTGCGCCCGCACAGACGCTTACGGACAAGGAATATCAAATAATGCGTAATGCTTCGGTGGCAGTTTTGCGTGAAATTGGCGTGGATACTGGCGGTTCCAATGTGCAATTTGCGATTAATCCTGACGATGGCCGGATGACTGTTATAGAGATGAATCCGAGAGTATCTCGGTCCTCGGCGCTAGCATCCAAAGCGACTGGGTTCCCGATAGCCAAGGTGGCGGCAAAACTAGCAGTTGGTTTTACGCTAGATGAACTCAAGAACGATATTACAGGTGGACAAACGCCTGCGTCTTTTGAGCCTACTATCGATTATGTGGTGACAAAGATACCGCGTTTTGCCTTTGAAAAGTTTCCACAGGCAGATTCGCGACTCACAACACAGATGAAATCTGTTGGAGAGGTTATGGCGATAGGGAGGACTTTTCAGGAGTCTTTTCAAAAAGCTCTCCGTGGCCTAGAAACTGGAATTGATGGATTAGACGAGCGATCCGATGATCTTGGAGTAGTAAGGAGCGAGATTACAGATCCTGGACCAGAACGCATTTTGTATGTTGCTGATGCTTTTCGTCTTGGTTTGAGCCTTGAGGAAATTCATGACATAACGCATATCGATCCTTGGTTTCTGGTTTTTATAGAAGACTTGATAATAGAAGAGCGTGAAATTACGAAAGGTTCTATCAAAAACCTTGATCAAGTTACATTGACGCGCATAAAGCAAAAGGGTTTTTCGGATAGACGAATCGCAAGATTGTTGGATATTGACGAGGGCGAGGTGCGTGACTTACGAAATGTGCTTTCAATACACCCGGTATTTAAAAGGGTCGATACTTGCGCAGCAGAATTTGATACGAACACAGCGTACATGTATTCCACTTACGAAGAGGAGTGTGAATCAAGACCATCAAGCCGTGACAAAATAATGGTTCTGGGTGGCGGGCCAAACCGTATAGGACAGGGTATTGAGTTTGATTACTGCTGCGTTCACGCTTCTCTGGCTCTCCGAGAGGATGGTTTTGAAACGATCATGGTTAATTGTAACCCTGAGACTGTCTCTACTGATTATGATATTTCTGATCGATTGTATTTTGAGCCACTTACTCTGGAAGATGTGTTGGAGATCGTTGAAGTTGAGAAACCCAAGGGTGTTATTGTTCAATACGGCGGTCAAACTCCACTCAAATTGGCGGCAGGATTGCATGCAGCGGGGGTGCCGATAATAGGCACTAGCCCAGAAATGATTGATTGCGCGGAAGATAGAGAAAAATTTCAAAAGTTACTATCCGATCTCGGTTTGAAGCAACCTCCAAATAGAACGGCTAGGAATCCTGAGGAAGCTATAGAGTTAGCCCAGGAAATTGGTTATCCACTTGTTGTGCGTCCATCATATGTTTTAGGAGGAAGAGCGATGGAGATTGTGCATCAGCAAGCTGATCTTGAGAGGTATATGCGGGAAGCGGTTAAAGTCAGTAACGACAGTCCTGTCCTCTTAGATCGTTTTTTGAATGATGCAATAGAGGTTGATGTTGATGCGATTTGTGACGGCCACGAAGTAGTGATTGGTGGAATTATGGAGCACATAGAGCAGGCGGGTGTTCATAGTGGAGATTCTGCTTGTTCTCTTCCCCCGTACAGCTTGTCCGCAGCGCTTCAAGATGAACTTCGAAGTCAAACTGTTAAGCTTGCAAAAGGGCTGAAAGTCGTCGGATTGATGAATATACAATTCGCTATTCAGAATCATGATGTCTTTGTTCTTGAAGTTAATCCGCGTGCGTCGCGAACTGTGCCTTACGTGTCGAAAGCTATTGGTCGACCTTTAGCTAAGGTGGCGGCTAGTTGTATGGCGGGTAAAACGTTGGCCCAAATGGGGGTGACCGCGGAGATAGTACCGCCTTACTACTCAGTTAAAGAGGCGGTGTTTCCGTTTATTAAATTCCCTGGTGTTGATACGATCCTAGGGCCCGAGATGAGATCGACTGGAGAAGTAATGGGCGTAGGTCAATCCTTCTCAGAGGCATTCGTGAAATCGCAGTTAGCAGCCGGAGTTTTGTTACCTAATTCGGGTAAAGCTTTCATGAGTGTCCGGGATCAAGATAAAGATAAGATCATTGATATAGCTCGCCGATTATCTGAAATAGGTTTCGAATTAATAGCGACCAATGGAACGGCACAGGCGCTCTCTGAGCATGGACTCCGTGCTGAACGAGTGAATAAAGTTACTGAGGGGCGACCCCATGTGGTCGACATGATCAAAAACGGAGAGATTGCAATGATCATAAATACCGTAGATGATAGTCAAAGCTCGATCAGAGACTCTTACTCCATAAGGAGAACCGCGTTACAGGGGCGAGTCACTTACTTCACAACCGTCGCTGGAGCTAGAGCAGCGAGCTATGGGATCAGTCAGATGACGGATATGAAGGTTTATTCTGTTCAAGAATCTCATGGTTTGATTAACTGATTCTCTTATGGTTACTTTTTTAACTTTTTAAGGATGGTTGGTATGTCAAAAGTACCTCTCACGATGTTAGGGGCAGAGAAGCTTCGGGATGAATTGCATCATTTGAAAACCGAAGAGAGACCCTCGGTTATTAATGCGATTTCAGAAGCTCGAGCGCACGGTGATTTGTCCGAGAATGCCGAATATGATGCCGCAAAAGAGCGTCAGAGTTTTATTGAGGGTCGTATCCTTGAGTTGGAGGGTAAGCTATCCAATGCGCAAATTATAGATCCGACCGCGCTTGATGCTGAAGGACGTTGCGTATTCGGCGCCACAGTGGAACTGTCTGATTTAGAGTCTGATCAAGAGGTGACGTACCAAATAGTTGGGGAGGATGAGGCCGATATCAAGGCGGGAAAGATTTCTGTTAATTCTCCGATCGCGCGAGCACTTATTGGCAAGCAGGAGGGTGACGTCGCGGAGGTTGATGCGCCTGGCGGGGTCAGAGAGTATGAGATATTAGCCGTCAGTTATATTTGACGCCTAAAATAGTAAGCACGAAAAAAGTTTAGTAGTTTATTTTTTCTCGGAATCTGCTTCATTTTTGCGGTAAATGATCAATACCTTGCCAATCTGATTGATGGGTGTTGCGTCCAAGGATCGAGTCATTTCTGACATGATTGTTTTACGTTCGTTTCGATCTTCAGAATGGACTTTTACTTTGATTAGTTCATGTGCATCTAGTGCGATGTTGAGCTCTTTTAAGACTGATTTGCTTAGTCCCTTATCCCCGATGGTGACAACTGGGTTGAGGTGATGGGCTTTCGCTTTAAGTTCGCGTTTAAGTTTTTCTGCCAGAGGGTTCAATGTTGTTCCTGAGTTTGTCCGAATCAAACTCGGTATTGTAAACTCAATAGATTGAATAAGTATTCACAAATGTCAAAACGTAAAAAGACTTGGATGCAAGAGCATGTGTCCGACCCATTCGTCAAGAAAGCGAATGCCGATGGTTGGCGTTCGCGCGCGTCGTTTAAGTTACTTGAGCTTCTAGATAAAGAGGATCTAGTGCAGCCCGGAATGGTAGTTGTTGATTTGGGTGCTGCGCCAGGCGGTTGGAGTCAGGTGGTATCGCAGCGGATGGGAGGTGATGGGTTGGTGATTGCTGTTGATTTACTAGAGATGTCAGAGTTACCAGCCGTGAAGGTTATTCGCGGCGACTTTGAGGAGCAGGAAACGTTGGATGTAATTGAGTCAGAATTAACAAATCGAGCGGTAGATCTTGTAATTTCAGACATGGCCCCCAATATAAGTGGGGTGAAGTCTTTAGATCAAGCGCGCTGGTTAAATCTTGCAGAACTGGCCTTAGAATTTGCTCAAAACTACGTACGTCGAGGCGGCGGTATCGTCATAAAATGTTTTGAGGGGGAGGGTAGCCAGACATTTTTTGAAAGCGTTAAATCGGTGTTTCGTAAAGTGCATAGGAGAAAACCACAAGCATCACGAGACCGATCTCGTGAATTTTTCATTGTTGGGTTGAACAAAATTGACTGATTGGAGCCTTACTTGAGTGAATTCGGTCTAGAATAGTAAGTTAATACAATCTCGGAAAGAGTCCGAGTCATTGGTTGGTAGGAGTTAAAATTGAACAATACGTTTAAAAACATAGCAGTATGGCTTGTAATCGCACTCGTCTTGATGACAGTGTTTAATCAGTTCAGTGCGCGTCAACAGCAGCAGTCCTCGGTGCCGTATTCTCGCTTCATTCAAGACGTTAATTCCGGCGGTGTTGCTGGAGTAACGATTGACGGTCGCAATCTCACGGTACAAAAGTCGGATGGACAACGATATAGCGTTTATTCGCCCTCGGACCCTTGGTTGGTCTCTGATTTACTGAAAGCAGGAGTGGTGGTTGAAGCGAAACCCGAGGAAGAACCCTCACTATTGATGAATATTTTCGTTTCTTGGTTCCCAATGCTTCTTCTTATCGGTGTGTGGATCTTTTTTATGCGTCAAATGCAAGGAGGTGGTAAGGGTGGAGCCTTTTCTTTTGGAAAAAGCAAGGCCAGATTGCTTGATGATACAAACAATGGTGTAACGTTTGCCGATGTCGCAGGGTGCGACGAGGCAAAAGAAGAGGTTTCTGAGTTGGTAGATTTCCTGAGAGACCCTGGGAAATTTCAAAAATTAGGCGGACGTATTCCTCGTGGAGTCTTGATGGTCGGTTCGCCAGGTACCGGTAAAACGTTGCTTGCGAAAGCGATCGCCGGAGAGGCGAAGGTACCGTTCTTCTCGATTTCTGGTTCAGATTTTGTGGAAATGTTCGTCGGTGTTGGGGCCGCACGTGTGCGTGACATGTTCGAGAACGCAAAGAAAAACTCCCCGTGCATTGTATTTATTGATGAAATTGATGCTGTGGGGCGTCAACGCGGTGCCGGGCTTGGTGGTGGCAATGACGAACGAGAGCAAACACTCAACCAATTGTTAGTTGAAATGGATGGATTCGAAACCGGGATGGGCGTTATTGTCATTGCGGCTACTAACCGTCCCGACGTCCTTGATCCTGCCCTCCTTCGCCCTGGACGTTTTGATCGTCAGGTCGTTGTGCCGCTTCCTGACATCAGAGGTCGAGAGCAAATACTGATGGTGCATATGCGTAAGGTACCGATGTCTCCCGACGTGAAGGCAGATATTTTGGCGAGGGGGACGCCAGGTTTCTCGGGAGCGGATTTGGCTAATCTGGTGAATGAGGCGGCATTGTTTGCGGCGAGAGCGAGTAAGCGCCTTGTCGACATGGCTGATTTCGAAAGCGCAAAGGATAAGATAATGATGGGTGCTGAGCGTCGCTCAATGGTGATGCCTGAGGAGGAGCGCAAGAATACTGCCTATCACGAGTCGGGGCACGCTGTCGTAGCCAGGTTACTGCCGAGGACTGACCCAGTTCATAAAGTCACGATTATTCCTAGAGGACGCGCGTTAGGTTTAACGATGCAGCTTCCTCAGGAGGATCGTTATAGTATGGATAAAGAGCAAATTCTTCAAAACATAGCCGTGCTGTTTGGTGGGCGTATTGCGGAAGAGGTCTTCATGAAACAAATGACGACTGGGGCTTCTAATGATTTTGAGCGGGCCACCGATATGGCTCGAAGGATGGTAACCCAATGGGGAATGAGTGAGGAACTCGGAACCATGGTGTTTGGTGAAAACGAAGGCGAGGTGTTTCTAGGACGTTCAGTTACGACAACTAAAAATGTTTCTGAAGCAACGATGCAAAGAGTTGATAACGAAATAAAGAAAATAATAGACGAGCGATATGCCTTGGCTCGTAGCTTGATCGAGGAAAATCGAGATAAGGTTGAATTAATGGCTCAGACTCTACTTGAATGGGAAACGATTGATGCGGACCAAGTTAACGATATTATGGAGGGCCGTCAGCCAAGACCGCCGAAGCCGACGCAAAAACCAGAGGATCCAAAAACTCCGCCTGATGTATCCAGTCCCGAGGCGACAACAAGACCGGCAGAGGAAGCTTAGTTTCTCGGTTTCGTTAATTAGTTAGTCCGATGCGACTTTGGTTGGTGACGATGAGGGGCTCCAAGTGAGGGTGGCTAATGGAACATGATGTTACTTGGGGTAACCGTCGCTTTCAATTAAGTCGGCCAATGATCATGGGTGTGTTGAACATCACTCCAGATTCGTTTTCTGACGGAGGTGAAAACCTTGATCCTGAAGTCGCCGTTCAGCAAGCGAAGAAGTTATTTGATGCTGGTGCGGACATAATTGATGTGGGTGGAGAGTCGACTCGGCCGGGCGCAAAACAAGTAACTTTGTCTTTAGAGCGGTCGAGGGTAATTCCGGTAATAAAGGAATTATCTCGATTGGATATTCCAGTTTCTATCGATACGCAAAAACCTGAATTAATGCAGGAGGCGATTGATAGCGGTGCCTGTTTGGTGAACGATGTCTCAGGCGCGAAGACCCCGGAAGTTGCGTCCCTAGTGGCCGAGACTGGTGTAGGAATTTGTGTGATGCATATGCAGGGTTCGCCAAGAGATATGCAAAATAATCCAAGTTATAGCAATGTTGTTGAAGAAGTGCTCGATTACTTAAACAAAAAGGTCGCGGCCTTAGTTGGGGCTGGGGTAAGTTTAGGTCAAATACTGATTGATCCGGGATTTGGTTTTGGTAAGAAGCTAGAACATAATGCGTCCTTATTGCAGAATCTGACCAAGTTTCGTGAGATCGGATGTCCTATACTGGTCGGGTTATCTCGAAAGTCGATGCTAGGGCTTATTACCGAAAAGCAAGATTCTGCAGACCGATTGGGATCTAGTGTCGCGGCAGCTATCTTCGCTGTGGGCCAAGGAGCTGACATTGTTCGAGTGCATGATGTTAACGAAACAAGAGATGCTCTTGTGGCTTGGCAGTTTTTTTCAGATGGAACTCTTTCGGAGTAATGTCGGTGAGTAAAATTAGAAAATATTTTGGTACCGACGGTATACGGGGTGTAGTGGGCAAGGAGCCTATAACGCCAGAGTTTATGATGCATTTGGGCTTTGCTGCAGGGCAAGTCTTTTCGAAGCAATCCTCGGCTGATGCGTCTGGCCGAGCGAAGGTGTTAATCGGAAAAGATACGCGATTGTCTGGGTACATGCTCGAGTCAGCACTTCAATCGGGCCTAGCTGCTGCTGGTGTTGATATTCTTCTTGCAGGCCCTCTTCCGACGCCGGGAGTAGCCTATTTGACGCGAGTTTTGCGTATGAACGCTGGAATTGTAATTTCGGCATCACACAACCCTTTCCAGGACAACGGAGTAAAGTTTTTTTCGGCCGAAGGGAATAAGCTGTCGGACTCTATTGAATTGGACATTGAGCAGCATCTGATTAAGGGGATGGATAGCGTCATTTCTGAGGATATAGGTAAGGCTAAAAGGGTGGTCGATGCCGTCGGGCGATATACGGAGTTTTGCAAAAGCACTTTCCCTCAAAACTGTGATCTGTCAGGGATGCGGATAGTGCTGGACTGCGCGCATGGTGCGACGTATCAGGTTGCACCAGCGGTATTTAGAGAGCTTGGCGCAACGGTTATTGTTATGGGCGATGCCCCCGATGGCACCAATATTAATCTCAATTGTGGCACCTTATATCCGAATGCATTGCGAGAACGAGTCTGCTCAGAAAAAGCGGACATTGGCATTAGTTTTGATGGCGATGGTGATAGGCTAACAATGATTGATGCTGACGGGACGATTTTTGATGGAGATCAACTTTTGTATGTGATTGCCAGCCATCGAAAAATGCCGAATCAAGGCGGCGTAGTTGGTACCTTAATGACGAATCTAGCAATCGAAAATGGATTTAAGGCATTAAATATCCCATTCGTACGTTCAGCGGTTGGAGATCGTTACGTCTACGAAAAATTAATCGAGAATCGATGGGTGTTAGGCGGAGAGGGGTCGGGCCATATTATTTGTCTTGATAAACATACGACTGGTGATGGCATTGTCTCCTCTCTTCAGGTTCTCACCGTTTTGCGCGAGCGCAGTCAGTCCTTGGGACAATGCTTGTCTTCGGTAGATCTATATCCTCAGATACTTCATAACCTTCGGCTCAAGGATAAGTTGAATCGAGGGCAAATTACTGAAGTAAAGACATTGGGCGATGCGGTTCAGAATCGGTTGGGGCCAGAGTATCGGGTGCTTATACGTGAGTCTGGAACAGAACCCTTGCTGCGGATCATGGTTGAAGGGCAGCGAATTGATATTGTTCAGGATGCTATTCAAGATTTGACTGAATCCATTGGGGCATTAATCGACAAAACTTGATTTATGGCTTTGATCGAATGATGTCGGCTAGTGCTTTATTTTTTTAGCGCTAATGACGAAGCTTTTACGGCTGTAACCTTGTTGTAATAAAGCGCATGTATAACAGTCGAAACTTTGTAATTTCACACTACGATGCTTTTGTGTTCAATAGACAATATTCAAAGGAGTTTTCAATGTCTTTTCGTACTTTATTTGTAGCTGTCGTGACCCTTGCGATGACTGCGCCGGCTGCTGCGCGGGACTATGTATCTTTAGCTGGCTCGTCAACGGTTTTTCCTTTTGCGACAATTGTGGCAGAAAAACTTGGCCAAAATCCTGCCTTTAAAACTCCAGTCGTTGAATCCGGTGGATCTTCTGTAGGAAAAAAGGGAGTTTGTGATGGAACTGGAACGCAGTTCATCGATATTGGAAATGCTTCATCCAGAATGAAGCCTCAGGAGCTTAAGTATTGTGAAGGCAACGGCGTGTTCGTGACTGAAATTAAGGTAGGTTACGACGGAATTGTTTTGGCTAACTCAAAAAAGGCACCTTTATTGCAAATTTCCCGAGCTGATTTAGGCAAGGCGTTAACCGCTGAGGTACCAGACGCATCTGGCACTAAGTGGATACCGAACCCATACCAGAAGTGGTCTGAATTAAACGCAGCATATCCGGATATTGCTATTCGGGTTTATGGCCCACCAACCACATCAGGAACACGCGCATCATTTGCTGAGCTGATTAATCAAAAATCTTACTGTGGTGAGGACAAGGTAGCCAAAGCGCTCTCAATGGAGCGTGGTGACAAAAAAGGCAAAAAATGTCGTGCTATGCGCACCGATGGTGCATACATCGAGGCGGGTGAGCAAGATAATTTAATTGTTCAAAAACTTAATGAGGACAAAAGTGCATTTGGTATTTTTGGCTTCTCCTATTTAGATCAAAATTCTGATACCGTTCAGGGTGCAGAACTTGACGGTGTTTTGCCAACATTTGAAGCAATTGGAGCAGGCGAATATAAGGCTTCCAGAGCGCTATACTTTTATGTTAAACATGCCCATGTTGGAGTTGTTCCTGGTATTGCGGAATACATGACAGAATGGACGAAACATTGGGGTGATGACGGCATTCTTTCGGATGCTGGTATGATTCCATTGTCGAAGGTCGAGCGAAAAGAAATGATAGATCGGATGAATGATCTGCCAGTCCTCAAAGAGGGCGACCTTATCGATTAACAGGCAAGAGCGGTTGGTTGAAGAGCCGGCTTTTGGTTGGAAGCTGGCTCTTTCTCATTAAAAGGGATGTATTACGGTGTCATTAACAAGTCTAATTTTTTTGTTGCTCGTTATTGGCGTGATCTATTTTTATTTGGGACGAAACTGGGGGACGAGGCAATGGGCGCTCGGCTCCATCAAGTTGCATTCACTCCCGCGGTATTATGGATTTTGGACGGGTTTGATCGCGACTGTTCCCGCGGTACTTCTTCTTGTCTTTTTGTCAATCGCGGACGATTTTCTTTTTAAGTCGATGCTTAAAAACTTCTATCCTTCTGATGTCGTTGAAGGGGATATCGTCGCGCTGGCTATAGCCTTTACTAAGGTGATGAATTTGGTCGAGGGTGTGCGCTTTGGTACGCCAGAGCCTTGGGTTGAGGCGGCGGCGGCGGCATGGATTGGCTGGCAAAAAATTGCCGATCAGGTCATCGCTCTAGTCACCATTGCATGTTCTGTCATATTGGGTTTTATCGCATTCCGACAAATTAGTCCGACATTCCGAGCTCGGAATGGCGTAGAGCGCATCATTTTATGGGCGCTAATATTGAGCTCTTCAGTCGCGATATTTACTACGATTGGGATTGTACTATCCGTGTTGTTTGAATCGATACGGTTTTTTAAATTGATTCCTATTCAGGACTTCATTTTTGGACTTGAGTGGAATCCCCAATTCGAAGGTGCGGAGCGGGCCGGTTCGGGTGGCGGTACGGCAACTTATGGCATGTTGCCAATGTTTGCGGGTACTTTTTTAATTTCAGCCGTTGCAATCACGGTTGCAGTGCCCGTGGGGTTATTCAGTGCCATTTACCTGGCCGAGTACGCGAGCTTGAGAACGCGTTCCGTCGTCAAGCCATTACTTGAAATTTTGGCGGGTGTCCCGACGGTTGTGTATGGATTTTTCGCCGCGCTTACTGTCGCTCCTTTTGTTAGGGCAGTTGGGGCCTCTCTGGGAATTGAAGTCGCGTCTGAGTCCGCTTTGGCGGCGGGGTTAGTAATGGGTGTAATGATCATTCCATTTGTGTCTTCGTTATCCGACGACGTGATCAATGCGGTTCCGCAGTCCTTGCGAGATGCGGCTTACGGGTTGGGATCGACAAAAAGCGAGGCTATCCGCCAGGTTGTGCTGCCAGCTGCGTTACCCGGTATTGTCGCCGCTGTGATTCTTGCAGTATCGCGCGCGATTGGTGAAACCATGATTGTGGTGATGGCCGCTGGCTTAGCAGCAAATCTATCTTTTAACCCTCTGGACGCGGTTACAACCGTCACGTCACAGATTGTTACGATCTTGAGTGGTGATCAAGAATTTGAATCTGCAAAAACCCTCTCGGCCTTTGCTCTGGCCTTGGTTTTGATTACCGTTACCTTGGCCCTTAACTTTTTCGCATTACAAGTTGTGAAAAAATATAGAGAGCAGTATGACTAATCCGATCGAGAATGGTCCGTTGAGCCCTCAAGAAGCTGCAATTAGGGTGCAAGCGTCGTTGAAAAAGCGTGCGCGGAGTGAGCGACGTTTTCAGTACCTGGGTATCGCGGCAATAACGCTTTCGATTCTATTTTTGGTGCTGTTGTTTGCGGGTATTTTTTCCAAAGGTATACCTGGAATGTTCCAACATTACGTGACGCTCGAGGTTCTTCTGGATAAAGATCGAATGGATCCGGAGGGGGATATGAGTGCCGCTTCTTTGTATTCGGGTGACGCGCGTGGAATCGTTAATGAATCATTGATGAATGCTCTTGGAAGCCCGGAGGGCCGCAAAGCTAAGCGAGCTGCGCGAGCGATACTGTCATCAGCTTCGGCGAGCCGATTGACCGAATTTGCCATAAAAAATCCTGAGTATATCGGCGAAATTGTTGCCGTTAAATTTGCAGTTGATGACGATATTGATTCTTTTTTACGCGGGTTTATCGCCCGGGAGACTCCAGAATCAGACAGACGAGTTAATGATCAAACGATTGAGTTTGTGGATAGGCTAAATCAGGCTTCCTTGATTTCCTATGAATTTAGTGATTACCTCTTCACAGGGTCGGCCTCTCGAGATGCTGAAATTGCGGGTATCAAAGGAGCTTTGATCGGTTCTATATGGACCTTAGGTGTCTGCCTATTGATTGCTTTCCCACTGGGCGTAGCAACGGCCGTTTACCTGGAGGAGATTGCTCCCAAAAATCGAATGACAGAAATTATTGAAATTAATATTAATAATTTGGCAGCTGTGCCATCAGTTGTGTTCGGCATTATGGGTCTTGCGATTTTTATTATCGTTTTTGGATTGCCGCGTTCGATTCCTTTAGTAGGCGGCATTGTTTTGGCGCTGATGACTTTGCCGACGATTATTATCTCGTCTCGCGCAGCTATTAGGGCGGTGCCACCTAGCATTCGAGACGCAGCGTTAGGAGTTGGTGCATCAAAGATGCAAACAATCTTGCATCACGTGATTCCGCCTGCTATGCCGGGTATGTTAACGGGTACCATTATTGGTATGGCGCAGGCCCTCGGAGAAACGGCGCCGCTCCTGATGATAGGGATGGTCGCATTTATAGTTGACGTGCCAGGCGGGGTGATGGAGCCAGCTACGGCACTCCCTGTGCAAATTTTTATGTGGGCTGATTTTGCAGAGCGCATGTTTATCCAAAAAACTAGTGCAGCGATTATTGTCCTGCTAGCCTTTTTAATCACGATGAACGCAGGCGCAATTATCCTTCGCAAAAAACTTGAGCGCCGATGGCAATGACAAAAAAATGGAATAAATATGGTGGACAAATTGACGGATCCTAAAGAGGTTGACTTTCAAGATAGAGAGGTTCCCGATGAAACGGTTGGGGAGATTTACGTTGATAATCCAAGGCTGACCGCACGTAATGTAAATGTGTATTACGCGGATAAACTGGCAGTCGATAATGTGACCCTGGACGTAGGGTCGAGCGAAGTAATTGCCTTTGTAGGGCCGTCAGGTTGCGGTAAGTCGACATTACTTCGATGCTTTAACAGGATGAATGACACCATCGATATATGTCGGATGGAAGGGGTTATAAATATCGACGGTGACGATATCAATGATCCTAAGATTGATGTGGTTTCATTAAGAGCTCGAGTCGGTATGGTTTTTCAGAAACCAAATCCTTTTCCGAAGTCTATTTTTGACAATATTGCTTACGGTCCTCGAATTCATGGTCTTGCCAAGGACAGTGTTGAGCTTGATGAGATTGTAGAGCGTTCGCTCGAGCGCGCGGGGTTATGGAGTGAAGTGAAAGATCGTTTAGACCAACCAGGTACCAGTCTCTCGGGCGGTCAGCAGCAGCGATTATGTATCGCGCGGGCGGTCGCTGTTGGTCCCGAGGTCATATTGATGGACGAACCTTGCTCGGCATTAGACCCCATCGCAACTGCAAAAGTAGAGGAGCTAATTTCCGAATTACGAAAGCAATATACGATTGTGATTGTGACGCATTCCATGCAACAGGCGGCACGGGTATCTGATCGGACCGCTTATTTTCACCTTGGGAAACTTGTGGAGGTTGGGGAAACCAAGCAAATATTTACGCGTCCGGTCCACCGATTAACAGAGGATTATATTACCGGCCGATTCGGCTAATGCATGGCTCTCGCTTGAGCCGCTTCATTTCGAGTTTTGATTCAACGACGCTTTAATTCCCAACATTGACCAGAAACCCAGTAAAAAGGTAAAATTACGCGGTTTTACTTGAGTGGTTTTAAAGGATGAATCGTAAGCAACTTGTTGTCGGTAATTGGAAAATGAATGGGTCTCTCTCCGATAACGAGGCGCTGTTGGATGGTTTGGCGGTCGCTGATGGTTTATCAGAGCTGGACATTTCGGTATGTGTGCCCTATCCCTACCTCGCGCAAGCGCGAGAGCGACTTGCTGCGGGAATTATCAGTTGGGGGGCCCAAAATGTCAGTGAGCATGACGCGGGAGCATACACGGGTGAAATTTCGGGCAGCATGCTCGCCGATTTTGAGGTCTCGTTTGGACTTGTTGGGCATTCTGAGCGTCGCAGTTTTTATGCGGACGACAACGAATTAGTAGGGATCAAAGCTAGGAAACTGCTCAATGTAGGTATCACGCCGATTGTTTGTGTTGGTGAGACGTTTAAGCAAAGAGAGGCGGAAGAGACCTTCGGGATTATTTCTGCTCAGCTAGAGGCGGTCATTGAGCGGATTGGGTTAGAGAATTTAGGGAGAATAGTGTTGGCGTATGAGCCAGTGTGGGCGATAGGAACAGGCTTGACTGCATCGCCTGAGCAGGCGCAAGAAGTACATGAGTATTTGAGGGGACAAGTCGCCTTGCTTGACGAAGCTGCTGCTAGGTCGCTTAGAATTTTATATGGTGGCAGTGTTAAGCCTGATAATGCTGAGAAATTGTTTCGGCAAGCAGACGTTGATGGTGGGTTAATTGGTGGTGCTTCACTTAACCTGATTGATTTTTTGACAATTTGTCGTCTAGCAACTTAAACGGCATCATTTTGATGATTGACGGGATATTATGAGTTTTATTGTTTTAGTAGTGCACGTGCTAGCGGCTCTTGGTGTAATTGGGCTTGTGTTAATGCAGCACGGTAAGGGTGCAGATATGGGTGCGGCCTTCGGGGGCGGGTCTTCGGGGAGTTTATTTGGATCGAGCGGATCAGCGAATTTTTTGAGTCGAGTGACCGCCGTGTTTGCGACCATTTTTTTTATAACGAGTATGAGTCTAAGTTTTCTTCAGTTCGAAGAAACGCGGTCGGTCGGTGTGATGTCTGGAGCAACAATTACCGCCCCAGCAGCGTCATCGGATGAGTCAGATCCCTCGCTAGGAGAGGGGTCCGGATCAAAAGCTGATGAGATCCCAAATTGATCGATTTTAGACAGCGATACAAGAAGTATGGTTAGTAGCATTTTAAGTGCCGACGTGGTGGAACTGGTAGACACGCCGTCTTGAGGGGGCGGTGGCGAAAGTCGTGCGAGTTCGAGTCTCGCCGTCGGCACCATTTGTGTATTTTGAGTAACCAATTATCTTGAGCTCGAACTAATATTGAAAAGTAGGTCTGATAAGTAAGTAATTCATGTTTTGATGTGCTACAGGGTATTTGAATGATAGGTGAGTACTTTCCAATATTGCTATTTATTGTCGTTGGAGTCGCTATGGGCCTGGTATTGCCGTTGGCGGGCGCCATTTTGAGCCGTACTTTTAAATCGCATAACCCGGACAGCGCAAAATTATCCGCTTATGAATGTGGCTTTGATGCGTTTGAAGATGCGCGAACAAAGTTCGACGTTCGTTACTATCTTGTAGCTATTTTGTTCATCATTTTTGATCTTGAAATTGCGTTTCTGTTTCCCTGGGCTATTGCGCTTGATCAAATCGGATTGGCAGGCTTCATTGCGATGATGATTTTTCTCGCTTTGTTGGTTGTGGGGTTTATTTACGAATGGAAGAAGGGGGCCCTCGACTGGGATTAACTAGGTCACGCTGACTATGATTATTGAGGAAATTCAGGAAAAAGGTTTTGTAACGACAAGCGTCGATGCGGTTGTAAATTGGACCCGTACCGGGTCGCTGTGGCCAATGACATTTGGTTTAGCTTGTTGTGCCGTTGAGATGATGCACGCGGGAGCTTCGCGCTACGACTTAGACCGATTTGGTATTGTTTTTCGGCCCAGCCCTCGTCAATCTGATTTGATGATTGTGGCGGGTACGTTGTGCAACAAGATGGCTCCGGCGCTACGACGGGTTTATGATCAAATGGCGGAGCCTCGTTGGGTCATCTCCATGGGCTCATGCGCTAATGGGGGCGGCTATTATCACTATTCTTATTCTGTGGTGCGTGGCTGTGACCGTATCGTTCCTGTAGACGTTTATGTGCCGGGATGCCCGCCTACCGCAGAGGCATTGTTATATGGAATCGTACAATTGCAAAATAAGATTAAGCGGACGAACACGATAGCCCGTTGAGTTTTGCGGCGTTAAAATATTTAAGGATTAAGTGAAACAAGTGAATGAAAGTCTGGTCAGGTCATTAAGGTCTAGTTTGAAGATCACAGACGAAACGCTTCGTTGTGATCTCGATGAAGTGACTCTAACCTTGGCGGCATCAGGTCTTTCTGAATCTATGTCCGTCTTGCGTGACTCGCCAACGCTAAATTTTGATTTGCTGATAGACGTATGCGGAATGGACTACGCTGACCATCCAGACAAGCATCAATTCAAAAGTAGATTTGCCGTAATTTACCATTTGCTCTCTTTGGATTTAAACCACCGACTCAGAGTTCGAGTTTTTTGTGAGGATGATGAGCAACCTGTTGTTCCTTCCGTTGTTGACATTTGGGCGGGTGCTAATTGGTTTGAGCGCGAAACATTTGATTTGTATGGGATTGTTTTCGATGGGCATCCCGATTTGAGACGTTTGTTGACGGATTATGGATTCGTTGGGCATCCTCTCAGGAAAGATTTCCCATTGTCGGGTCACGTCGAGATGAGGTATGACCCAGTAGAGAAACGGGTTATTTACCAACCTGTAACGATTGAGCCCCGTGAGATTGTACCTAGAGTCATCAGAGAGGATTCTTATGGCGATGTCTAGATTTATAAATCAAAAGTTTCTTGCTGGGACGCTAAAAGATGGCTGAAATCAAAAATTACACGATGAATTTTGGGCCGCAGCATCCAGCTGCACATGGGGTCTTGCGTCTAGTACTTGAGTTAGATGGTGAAGTTATAGAGCGTATTGATCCGCATATCGGTTTGCTCCATCGTGGAACGGAAAAGTTGGCCGAGCATAAAACATTTTTGCAGTCGGTCCCCTATATGGATCGATTAGATTATGTATCGATGATGTGTAATGAGCACGCTTACGTGTTAGCGATTGAGAAGCTGCTGGGTGTTGATGTTCCGATTCGAGCGCAGTATATACGGGTCATGTTTGACGAGGTTACTCGCATACTGAACCACTTGTTGTGGCTTGGTGCGCACGCTTTGGATGTTGGAGCGATGACGGTTTTCCTTTATTGCTTCCGTGAGCGTGAAGATCTCATGGATTGCTATGAGGCGGTCTCTGGAGCTCGGTTACATTCGGCCTACTATAGACCTGGTGGTGTTTATCGAGATTTACCAGACTTTATGCCTCAGTATGAGGCATCAAAGTTTCGTAACGAAAAAGACATTAATCGTTTGAACGAAAATCGACAAGGCTCCTTGCTCGATTTTATTGAACATTTTACAAGTCACTTTCCGACCAAAGTAGATGAATACGAGACGTTGCTGACGGATAATCGAATTTGGAAGCAGCGAACCGTTGGTATTGGTGTGGTCTCTCCAGAGAGAGCCGCTGCGCTGGGATTTACCGGACCAATGATTCGAGGCTCGGGTGTTGCTTGGGACTTACGAAAAAAACAGCCTTACGATGCTTACGACCTCGTAGATTTTGATGTCCCAGTTGGAACGAATGGCGATTGTTACGATCGTTATTTGGTTCGGATTGAGGAAATGCGTCAGTCAAACCTTATCATTAAACAATGCATAAATTGGCTGAGAGCTAACCCAGGTCCTGTCATTACCGGTAATACTAAAGTCGCGCCGCCCTCGCGGGAAGACATGAAAGTGAACATGGAGGATTTGATCCATCATTTCAAGCTATTTACTGAAGGAATGCACGTCCCGCCCGGGGAGACTTATTGTGCTGTTGAGGCCCCCAAAGGAGAGTTCGGAATTTATTTAGTATCCGATGGCGCCAATAAGCCATACAGGTTAAAAATTAGAGCGCCAGGATTCGCTCATTTATCAGCAATAGATGAGATGACTCGGGGCCATATGATTGCGGACTTGGTAGCAATCATCGGAACGCAGGATGTCGTGTTTGGGGAGATTGATCGGTGAGTGACGAAAAACTTTTAAGCGCTGATGCTTATCGCGCGATCGATAAAGAGATCGCGAAGTACCCCGAAGGGCGTAAATCATCCGCTGTAATGGCTGCATTAGCGATAGCACAAAATGAGATTGGATGGGTGTCTGAGTCAGTCGTTGAAGATGTCGCGGGATACCTCGACATGCGACCGATAGCGGTTTGGGAGGTGGCGACGTTTTATGGTATGTATAACTTAGAAAAACCAGGCCGATCAAAATTAGCAATATGTACGAATTTGCCATGCGCATTGCAAGGTGCGAATAAGACAGTCGATCAGTTGAAGTTGAAACTTGGTATTGACTTTAATGAGACGGCTTTAGATGGTTCCGTGACTTTGAAGGAGGCTGAATGTATGGGTGCTTGCGGAGACGCCCCGGTGGTGATTATCAATGATCGAGAGATGCGAGGAAAAATTGGTGTGTCGGATATTGACGCCCTGATAGAGGAGTTGAAAGCCAGATGATGACGTCAACCCCACCATTTCCAACTAATAGTTACGGTCCTGATGCAGTAATTATGAAGGGCATCGACGGCCTAAATTGGAATCTTGGCGCATATGAGAAGAGGGGTGGTTATCAAGCTCTTCGAAAGATTCTCAGTGAGGGAATATCCCCGGAGGACGTCATTGCTGAGGTTAAGAAGTCCGCACTCCGTGGGCGCGGCGGAGCGGGGTTTCCTACGGGGCTCAAGTGGAGTTTTATGCCTAAAGGGGAAGGCCAAAAGTACGTCGTATGTAACTCAGATGAAGGTGAACCCGGAACATTTAAAGATCGTGATCTTCTGAGATATAACCCACATATCGTGATCGAGGGTATGGCAATTGCTGCCTATGCTATTGGAGCCTCAGTTGGATATAACTATATCCATGGGGAAATTTGGGAGGTTTATGAGCGCTTTGAAGAGGCGCTTGAAGAGGCGCGTTCCGCGGGCTACCTCGGGAGTCAGCTTTTAGGTTCGAAGTTCTCATTTAATCTTCACGCACACCATGGCTTCGGCGCCTACATTTGCGGTGAAGAAACTGCGCTACTTGAGTCAATTGAGGGCAAGAAAGGTCAGCCAAGATTTAAGCCACCGTTTCCGGCGTCCTATGGACTTTATGGATGCCCTACGACGATCAATAATACGGAGACATTTGCCGCTGTTCCCTCCTTGATTCTCGAAGGTGCAGATGCGTATTTGTCTTTGGGTAAACCTAACAATGGTGGGACTAAGATTTTTTCTGTGTCTGGCGATGTTGCGAAACCAGGTAATTATGAGGTTCGTCTTGGAACGCCCTTTGCTGACTTATTAAAAATGGCGGGAGGTATGCGAGACGGTAGGCGCCTTAAAGCGGTAATCCCTGGCGGCTCCTCAATGCCCGTTCTCCCAGCTGAGGTGATGATGGCAACCGACATGGACTATGACTCCATAGCAAAAGCTGGGTCGATGCTCGGCTCTGGTGCGGTAATTGTTATGGATGAGACACGATGTATGGTTCGTTGTTTGTTGCGTCTTTCATATTTTTACCATGAAGAGTCGTGTGGCCAATGTACCCCGTGCCGTGAGGGCACAGGTTGGTTGTATAGGTTGGTCAAGCGCATCCAAAATGGAACGGGAGAGGAAGGAGATATCGAGAAACTCTTATCCTTATCTGACAATATCGGCGGTAGAACTATTTGCGCTCTAGGTGATGCGGCAGCCCTACCTGTCAAAAGTTTTATCGAGCACTTTCGTCCGGAGTTTGAGTACCTCATCAAACATAAAAAAAGTCAGGTTGAATCAATATGATTACTCTGGAGGTCGACGGTAAAACAGTAGAGGTCGAGAGTGGCAGTACCGTAATGGACGCGGCTAACAAGCTCGGTGTGCACGTCCCTCATTTTTGTTACCACAAGAAATTATCTATTGCTGCGAATTGTAGGATGTGTTTGGTTGAGGTTGAAAAAGCGCCGAAGCCTTTGCCTGCGTGTGCTACGCCGGCGACTCAAGACATGAAGGTTTACACCCGGTCAGAGCAGGCAAAAACTGCTCAAAAGGGAGTAATGGAATTTTTATTGATCAATCATCCTCTAGATTGCCCGATTTGCGATCAAGGGGGCGAGTGCCAATTACAAGATTTAGCGGTCGGTTACGGAGGGTCAGGCTCAAGATTCAACGAAGCGAAGCGGATTGTCAGGACCAAGGAGCTCGGTCCTTTGGTGTCCGCATCAGAGATGTCTCGCTGCATTCACTGTACTCGCTGTGTTCGATTTGGTCAGGAAATTGCGGGTGTCATGGAGCTCGGAATGGCAGGTCGTGGGGAGCATTCGGAAATCATGTCATTTGTTGGCTCTACGGTAGACTCTGAATTATCTGGAAATATGATTGATGTTTGTCCAGTCGGAGCGTTAACGTCCAAGCCTTTTAGATATGCGGCACGAACCTGGGAGCTAGCCCGCCGTAAGACTGTTAGTCCTCATGATGCGCTAGGGTCTAATTTAACCGCTCAGGTTAAAGGAGATACGGTTATTCGGGTTGTACCATTTGAAAATGCTGAGCTCAATGAGTGTTGGATTTCGGATAGGGATCGTTTTTCTTACGAAGGTCTGAATGCCTCTGATCGGTTGCTTTCTCCGATGTTAAAAATTGATGGCCAGTGGGAAGAGGTGGATTGGGCTGTAGCTCTTGATCATATTAAAGAAAAATTAATTTCGTCAAACATAAAACCTGAGCGTATTGGTGCATTCGCAACGCCGCAGGCGACTACCGAAGAGCTTTATTTGTTTCAAAAGCTAATTCGAGCTCTAGGGTCAGAAAATATCGATTATCGGTTGAGACAAACCGATTACGACGTGCGACCAAATGGCTATAAACCATGGTTGGCCATGAATGTTTCAGATATTGAGAATCTTGATCGTATTTTGGTAATTGGTTCCAATATACGTAAAGAGCAACCATTACTTGCGCATAGAATGAGGCAAGCAGTTAAGAAAAATGATGCGTCTCTCGCATTTATAAATCCAATGAAAAGTGATTCTTTGGTTCCAACTGCTGAGGATTTTTTAGTAGTACCCAGTCGGATAACGGGACTCTTAGGGGAGGTTGTGAAAGCCGTTAGCCTTTTGCTCGATCGTTCTGTGCCGGAGGGCCTAGATGATATCTCTGTTGGGAGTGACGCCGATCGAATTGCGCAAATGCTTGTGTCGGGGGAGCGTAAACTGATTCTGGTTGGAGCCTTATGCCGAAACCATCCGGACCGCTCAAAAATTGAGCAGCTTAGCCACCTAATTGGCCAATTGGTTGAAGCAAATGTTGGCCTGCTCACGGAGGGTCCCAATTCGCTGGGTGCGGAGGTTGTTAATAACTTACCAGGCTCTGATGGACTTAATGCTGGTGAGATGATGAGCACTGCTTTGGACGCATATTTCTTGTTACACGCCGAGATGAGTGAGGATTCTTGTGCACCGGGGTTGGCCGCTGGGGTATTAAAATCGGCCCCGTTGGTCGTGGCCTTAAATGCATTTAAGGGTGAGGTCTCGGAATATGCCACAGTGATTTTGCCAGTCAGTCCATTCTCTGAAACTGCAGGTACATTTATCAATTTAGAAGGTACACCTCAATCTTTTGGTCCCGTAGCGCCAACGAAGGGGCTCAGTCGACCCGCATGGAGATTAATTGCTGCTCTTGGTAAGTTATTTGGTTGCACTGATTTTGAATACCAGTCGATTGAAGACGTTCGTGCTGAATTGAAAGATCATCTGGACAATTTTCGCGGTGAATTACAAGCAAAATATGAGGTTGGCTCAATTGAAAAGCAGCGGCGCAGTGATGTGCAGGATGAAATTGAACGAGTATCAGATGTTCCGATGTACAGTGTTGATTCGATTGTTCGTAGAGCGCCGGCGCTGCAACTAACTAAAGAAGCGCAGCATGATTTTGTATGGGTCAGCTCGGACCTATCCATTAAGCTTGATATATCAGATCAAGATGTCGTGCGAGTGGAGCAGGGCGAGCATCATTTTGATCTGCCCGCCAGGGTTGATTCGAATCTTATGTCATCTGCGGTGCGGGTTTCGATGAATAGTCGGGCGTCTAAGGTTATTGGGGGCGTGGCTGGTACGGTACGTATCTCTAAAATCCAGTCAACTGGTGCACTAGCGTGATTATCGAGTTCCTTACCCCCTACCTTGGCGACCAACTCGCGTACTTTAGTTGGACGTTAATTAAGGTTTTAGCGATACTAATTCCCGTCACACTTTGCGTCGCTTATCTAACTCTCGCTGAAAGAAAAGTGATTGGATTCATTCAATTGCGGTTAGGACCTAACCGTGTCGGCCCAAAAGGGTTATTGCAACCTTTTGCTGATGTACTAAAACTTTTAACAAAAGAAATCATTATCCCTAACGGCGCGAATAAGTTTCTTTTTGTTGTCGCGCCCATGCTTTCATTGATGCCTGCATTGGCCGCTTGGGCGGTAATGCCTTTTGCAGATGGTTTGGTTTTATCCAATATTGATGCGGGTCTCCTTTACGTTCTGGCGATAACCTCCATGGGAGTTTATGGCGTGATTGTCGCAGGATGGGCTTCCAATTCGAAATATGCTTTGATCGGCGCAATGAGAAGCGGAGCGCAAATCGTAGCCTACGAGATTGCAATGGGTTTTGCGTTAGTTTGTGTTTTGATGATGTCGGGTAGTTTAAATTTAACTACGATCGTTGATACACAGCGAACTGGTTTGGGCTTGTTAGGTTGGAACTTGATTCCCTTATTCCCGATGTTTGTTGTTTATTTTATATCGGGTGTTGCTGAGACAAATCGAGCGCCGTTTGATGTTGCGGAGGGTGAGTCTGAGATTGTTGCTGGTTTTCACGTGGAATATTCAGGTACTACCTTTGCGGTATTCTTTCTAGCTGAATATGCCAATATGATTTTGATTGCAGCGCTCACCTCACTTATGTTTTTAGGTGGGTGGTTATCACCTATACCGGGTATTCCAGACGGTTTTGGTTGGTTGGCAGCCAAAGTCGCGTTTATGCTCTTTTTCTTTTTATGGTTTCGAGCTACATTTCCGCGTTACCGGTACGATCAAATCATGCGTTTAGGGTGGAAAGTTTTCATTCCCGTAACCATTGTATGGCTCGTTCTCATAGGTGTGCTAATGAGAATGGATTGGTGGCCTTGGTAGTTTTAACAGATAGGGATCGATAAACATGTTTGGATTTATCCGTGATGCATCTAAGACGTTTTTACTTACTGAGTTAGGTAAAGGTTTGATGCTCACCTTAAAATATTTTTTTGCACCGAAGATAACGGTTCAATTTCCAGAAGAAAAAACACCTCAAAGCTCGAGGTTTCGCGGTCTTCATGCGTTGAGGCGTTATCCAAATGGCGAGGAGCGCTGTATTGCTTGCAAATTGTGCGAGGCAGTATGCCCTGCTTTGGCTATTACGATTGAGTCGGAGCAACGCGACGATGGGAGTCGAAGAACCACTCGTTACGATATTGACCTCACAAAATGTATTTTTTGCGGCTTTTGTGAAGAGTCATGCCCGGTCGACTCAATTGTAGAAACTCGAGTTTTTGAATACCACGGTGAGCAAAGAGGGGATTTGGTTTATACGAAGGAAATGTTGCTAGCGGTCGGTGATCGTTACGAGGAAGAAATTGCGGCGGATAGAAAATCTGACGCGAAATATCGATAGGCATCATTCTGTCAATAAAAATAGAACACATACGCAATGAGCTTTGAAAATTTTTCTTTTTATTTATTTGCTGCAGTCCTTATTGGGGCCGCGTTAAGCGTTATATTTTCCCGTAATCCCGTTCACGCAGCGCTGTCTTTAGTATTAGCATTTTTTACGGCAGCAGGTATCTGGTTAATGCTTGAGGCGGAATTTCTAGCTATTTCCCTCATATTAGTTTACGTCGGTGCCGTTATGGTTCTGTTTCTGTTCGTTGTGATGATGCTAGACATTAATTTGAACCGAATGAGAGAGGGCTACTGGAATTATTTATTACCTGCGTTAGTTGTATCTGGAATTTTTCTGACTGAATTGATTATCCTGATTGGGGGGCGGGTAGCGTTTAGTAAGCCTGAGAAAGTTCCGGCGGCGATTACGAGTGAGGGTAATACGCTTCAGTTAGGACGACTTTTATACACAGAGTACTTATATGCTTTTGAGTTGGCCGCTGTTATTCTGCTCGTGGCAATAGTGGCGGCGATTGCCTTAACGCTCAGGCGTCGCAAGGATATGAAGCTTGTGAGTAGCAATGAACAGTTTTCAGCGAATCGAGAGAGTCGGTTGAAAATCATTTCAATGCCCTCAGAGGGCGGACGTAGAGAGGATCCCTCGTGATTACTTTGTCGCATTATCTGGTACTCGGTGCGATTCTTTTCTCTATCAGTATTGCCGGTATATTTTTGAATCGTAAAAATATCATCATTATTCTGATGTCTATTGAGTTGATGTTGCTCGCAGTCAACATTAACTTCGTAGCCTTCTCGCATTACTTAGGCGACCTATCGGGCCAAGTTTTTGTCTTTTTTATTTTGACGGTCGCGGCAGCAGAGGCAGCTATTGGCCTTGCGATTTTGGTGGTTTTATTTAGGAATCTTAAAACCATTAACGTTGACGACATTGGCGCAATGAAAGGCTAATGGTTCTATGACAAGTATGAATTTGTATCTTATCGCAGCATTGTCACCCTTATTGGGGGCGTTATTAGCCGGTTTTTTCGGCCGGCAGATTGGTCGGTCCGGAGCGCATACAGTGACGATCTTGGGCGTTACGGTTTCGTTGTTAGCCTCACTAATAGTCTTCAGAGATGTTTTAGACGGTCATGTTTTCAATGGTGCAGTTTATACCTGGGCGTTGGTTGGCAATGTGAATTTTGAGGTGGGGTTTTTGATTGATCGTTTGTCTGCACTCATGATGATTGTTGTCACGAGCGTGTCACTAATGGTGCACATATACACCATTGGATACATGAAAGAGGATCCAGGCTACCAAAGGTTTTTCAGCTATATATCCTTGTTCACTTTTGCGATGCTCATGTTGGTTATGAGCAATAACTTCCTTCAGCTATTCTTTGGTTGGGAGGCGGTTGGTCTCGTCTCGTATTTACTGATTGGTTTTTGGTATAAAAAAGAGTCTGCGATATACGCGAACCTAAAAGCATTTCTTGTTAATCGTGTCGGTGACTTTGGCTTTCTATTGGGTATTGCGTTAGTACTCCATTACGCAGGCAGTTTAGATTATGCTGCTGTTTTTGCGCAAAACGAGAATCTGGCCACTCAACAAATTGAGTTATTTAATGGGGTGGGATGGTCTTTAGTTACTGTTATTTGTATCTGCCTATTTGTTGGAGCTATGGGTAAATCAGCTCAATTTCCCCTCCATGTTTGGTTACCTGATTCAATGGAGGGGCCAACACCGATCTCCGCATTAATCCACGCGGCGACTATGGTGACAGCTGGTATATTTATGGTTGCACGAATGTCTCCATTGTTTGAGTATTCGGAGGCGGCTCTCTCGTTTGTGTTGATCATCGGATCTATAACGGCTCTTTTCATGGGTCTCTTGGGTTTGGTGCAAAATGATATTAAGCGGGTGGTTGCGTACTCAACATTGTCCCAATTAGGGTATATGACTGTCGCTTTAGGCGTATCTGCATATTCTGCTGCGATGTTTCATTTAATGACGCATGCATTTTTTAAAGCGTTGCTCTTTCTTGCGGCTGGTTCCGTAATCATCGGAATGCATCACCAACAAGATATGAGATATATGGGTGGTTTAAGACGCAAAATGCCAATCACTTGGTTGGTATCCCTAATTGGATCACTAGCATTAATTGGTTTTCCATTCCTATCGGGTTTCTACTCAAAAGATAGCATCATTGAGTCCGTTCATTTTTCTACTATCCCGGGTTCTGGATTTGCCTATATTGCAGTTTTGATTGGGGTGTTCATCACGGCGCTTTACAGTTTTAGGATGTATTTTTTGGTATTCGAAGGTGAATATCGAGGGGGTTCGGGTTCGGCCCAGCATGACCAATCTGAGCATAAAAACCATGAGCCCCACGAATCGCCAAGGGTTGTCTGGATGCCTTTAGTTGTTTTAGCGGTTCTTTCGGTATTTAGCGGGGCAATCTCTATCGAGCCTATTTTATTTGGTGGTTATTTTGATGGAGTTATATTTGTTTTAACTTCCCATGATGTTGTTGGACAATTCGGCGAACATTTTCATGGGTGGCTAGCTATGGGATTACACGGATTTCAAACATTACCTTTCTGGTTGGCGCTGGCTGGGGTCGTTGTGGCTTGGTTCATTTTTCTTTACTCTCCTCGGGCGAGAGCGAGTCTCTCAGTCTTTGCCCCGATTAGAAGACTACTTGAAGAGAAGTACTTCTTAGATAAATTAAATGAATGGTGCTTCGCCTCTGGGTCAAGGTCACTGGGTAATTTGTTGTGGCGCATCGGTGACCAGAAGGTCATTGATGGTCTGTTAGTTAATGGGTCAGCAAAGTTAGTCGGCAAGCTGGGATTATTCCTTCGACGTATGCAAACAGGTTTTATATCTCATTATGCTTTTGTAATGATTTTAGGAGCCTTCGCTCTAGTCACAATCTGGCTCTTCGGGAAATAAAAATTAACCATGTTGACTAACATTATCGGTTCTCTATCACTCATTGTTTGGTTGCCTATAGTCTTCGGCATGCTCGTGCTGGTCGTTGGTGGTGAGGGTCGAGAGCGAATTTCCAGATGGATAGCTTTATTGGGCTCTGTCCTTGGGGCGTTAGTTGTGATTCCATTATGGTTGCGGTTCGATCGAACGGAGGCGACCTTTCAATTTGTGGAATTTTCCCCTTGGATTGATATCTTCAATATTAATTATCATCTCGGCATAGATGGAATATCGTTAATCCTTATTCTGCTCAATGTGGTGACTACGATATTTGTCGTTGTTGCTGGTTGGGAAGTGATTACCAAGAGAGTTTCCCACTATAACGCTGCTTTCTTAATTCTTTCGGGCATGATTAACGGTGTCTTTTGCTCGCTCGACGCGATGTTGTTTTATGTTTTCTTTGAAGCAACCCTCATTCCAATGTTTCTTATTATTGGTGTGTGGGGCGGACCTAATCGTGTTTACGCAGCAGTGAAATTTTTTCTTTATACACTCGCAGGTTCATTATTAACGTTGGTCGCTTTAATTTATCTCTATCGAACTAGTGGCGGTAGTTTTTCAATACTAGATTTTTATGCGACCTCGATCCCGCAAAGCGCGCAAGTATTGATATTTTTAGCGCTCTTCGCAGCGTTCGCCGTAAAGATTCCGATGTGGCCGGTTCATACTTGGTTGCCTGACGCGCACGTTGAAGCACCCACTGGAGGTTCAGTTGTCCTGGCTGCTGTTATGTTGAAGCTGGGGGGATATGGGTTTTTACGACTGTCCTTGCCTATTGTGCCGGATGCCGCGAATGAGCTAGCACCATATGTCATCGGATTATCTTTGATCGCGATCGTTTATATTGGTTTTGTTGCACTCATTCAGCGAGATATGAAAAAGCTTATTGCTTACTCATCCATTTCCCATATGGGTTTTGTTACTTTAGGTATTTTTATATTTAATACCGAAGGGATGCAAGGGGCAGTTATTCAGATGGTCTCGCATGGATTTATCTCTGCGGCGCTATTCCTCTGCGTGGGCGTTTTATACGACCGTTTGCATTCGAGAGAAATAGCTGATTACGGTGGAGTGGTTAATTCGATGCCCATATTCGCCGCACTTTTTCTAGTGTTCGCGATGGCGAACGCAGGTCTACCCGGAACCAGTGGTTTTGTTGGTGAGTTCCTTGTCATTATGGGCGCAATGGCAACTAATTTTTGGGTTGCATTTGCTGCTGCAATGACCCTTATACTGGGGGCTGCTTACACGCTTTGGATGTACAAGCGAGTAATATTTGGAAATGTAGGTAGCGAAAAAGTCGCGGGATTGAAGGATGTTAACGTCCGCGAGTTCACGATGTTATTTGTTTTGGCTTTAGTAGTTATTGGGGTAGGACTGTATCCCAAGCCGTTCACAGATGTGATCGGCGTGTCGGTGTCTACAATATTAGATCTCGCCTCGGTGACTAAAAACTGAAGCGATAGTTAAGTTTAAGAGATATTTACGTCATACATGGATTTTCAACTATTAGATTTATATACGCTTGTACCTGAGATTTTTCTACTCATAGGGGTGAGCGCCATCTTACTACTCGACTTATTTCTGAGTGAGAAGCAGCGTGACGTTACGTTTTTCTTTTCCCTGATAGTTTTAGTGATAACGAGTATCTTGCCGTGGTTTTTTTATGACGTGGATCCACGTGTGATCATGAATGGTCTGATTGTTTCAGACTCGCTTGGCGCAGCATTGAAATCATTCTTATGTTTGCTGATTGCTGTTGGCCTTGTTTATTCTAAAAAGTATTTACTATCTCGTGGGCTTCATCGAGGTGAGTACTTTTCCCTGACATTGTTCGCCACTTTGGGAATGATGGTGATGATTTCATCCAATCATTTCTTGAGTCTATATCTTGGACTTGAGCTCCTGAGTTTAAGTTTGTATGCGATGGTTGCGCTTCAACGTGATTCTGGACGTAGCTCTGAGGCTGCCATCAAGTATTTTATATTAGGAGCTATAGCTTCTGGCATGCTGCTCTACGGGATGTCGATGATTTATGGCGCGACCGGCAATTTAAACATTGACGCAATCGTAGCTTCGATCCTCGCGGATGATGCAGATTCGACTTTGCTTCGCCTTGGGGTGGTTTTCCTGATTGTGGGTATCGGGTTTAAGTTGGGGGCTGTGCCGTTTCATATGTGGGTGCCCGATGTCTATCAAGGCTCGCCGACTTCAGTAACCTTGTTGATCGGAACGGCACCAAAAATCGCAGCTTTCGCTTTTATACTGCGCTTATTAGCCGAGGCTCTAGGTCACCCATCCCTGCATCAGGAGTGGAGCCAAATGCTTACCGTTTTGGCGGTAGCATCCCTAGTAATCGGTAATGTTGTAGCGATTGTGCAAACGAATTTTAAGCGCATGTTGGCATATTCAACCATAGCGCATATGGGGTTTCTGTTAGTAGGGTTTATGACGGGTTCTATGACCGGCTACAGCGCCTCGCTCTTTTACGTTTTGACTTATGTTTTGATGGCTTTGGGCGGATTTGGGGTAATTTTGCTGTTGGCTAGAGATGGTTTTGAGGCCGAGGAATTGAGTGATTTAAGTGGCTTAAGCCAAAGGAATCCATGGTGTGCCTTCCTATTGATGATTATTTTATTTTCTATGGCAGGTATTCCGCCAACCGTAGGTTTTTGGTCCAAGTTATTTGTGATCCAAGCGATTGTAGATTTAGGCTATGTGGGACTTGCTGTACTTGCGGTTATGTCGTCTCTTGTCGGAGCGTTCTATTATTTGAGAGTTGTAAAAATCATGTACTTTGATGCGAGTGAAGTATCGGATAGCGCGGTTACTTATCGCACTGGTATGGCGATTTTCGGTGTTAATGGCTTGTTGCTGCTTGGTTTAGGGCTATTCCCTGGGTGGCTACTTTCACTCTGTGAAGCTCTAATTGAAAGTTCAGTCAGAACATTTTGATTAATGGCTCAAGATTTTACTGAAAAGCAGCTTAACTCTCGTTTAGTCTACAGTGGAAAGATGCTTGAGGTCCGTGAGGATGAAGTAAAACTCCCTGGTGGAGCTGAGTCAACTCGGGAGTACGTAGTACATCCTGGAGCGTCAGTAATTGTCCCTCTCTTTGAAGAGGGGACTGTGTTGGTTGAACGGCAATATCGGTATCCCGTGGGAGAACATATGCTCGAGCTCCCAGCTGGAAAAATTGATAAAAAAGAAGATCCGGAAAGCGCAGCGCGAAGAGAACTGTTAGAGGAAACAGGCTATGAAGCCGCCCGTTGGGATTTTATTGGGACGTTAATGCCATGCATCGGGTACTCTGATGAGTTGATATACGTATACTTAGCCCGCAACCTAACGTATTCCAAGCAAAAATTAGATGACGAAGAATTTTTGGAGACTTCTAAAGTGTCGATGAGCGTATTACTGCAAAAATCTCTTAACGCGCAGATTCAGGATGCAAAAACTGTTATTGCGCTGTTATGGGCGGAGCAGTTCCTAAAAAATTCGGTTTAGAAGTCACAAAATTACTTAAGATGACCTCTAGGGCTTGAATTCTCTATTCTCGCCCCCATCTCGTTGATCAATAAAGTACACAATTCATTTTAATGGAGTGAGATTTAATGTCAGATTCTGTTTCCAAAGAGACACTCGGGTTCCAAACCGAAGTCAGTCAGCTGCTAAAACTTATGATTCACTCCTTGTACTCAAACAAGGAAATCTTTTTAAGGGAGCTCATTTCAAACGCGTCTGATGCTTGCGATAAGCTTCGATTTGAAGCGTTAACTGATGCTTCACTCATGGGTGATGATTCCGATTTAAAAATAGATATCTCGGTTGATCGAGAAAAACGAACTGTCTCCATTTCTGATAATGGAATTGGAATGTCTCGAGACGAGGTGGTACAAAATATCGGGACGATTGCTAAGTCTGGGACTAAAGAGTTTTTTAATAAACTTACTGGAGATCAGGCGCAGGATGCGACATTGATTGGACAATTCGGGGTGGGATTCTACTCATCATTTATTGTGGCGGATAAAGTCACACTAATTTCTCGAAGAGCTGGACTTCCAGAGTCCGAAGCGGTTTGCTGGGAGTCCGCAGGTGAGGGTGATTTTACGGTTGAAACTGTTTCAAAACCAAGCCGTGGCACTCAAATCATTCTTCATTTGAGGGCGGATGAAGATGATTTATTAGAGGGGTATCGACTTAAAACAATTGCTCAGCGTTACTCAGACCATATTAATCTTCCCATTTTTATGCCGAAGGAAGAGTGGAACGAGAAGGAGAGTAAATATGTCCTACAAGATGAGTCTGATCAGATCAATCAGGCGTCAGCCATATGGGCGCGACCAAAGAGTGAGGTCACGGACGAACAGTATCAAGATTTTTACAAGCACATTTCGCACGACATGGAGAAACCCTTGGCTTGGGCTCATGCAAGAGTAGAGGGTAAAAGTGAATATACGCAATTATTATATGTGCCGAGTAAGGCGCCGTATGATCTATGGAATAGAGAGCATAAGCGCGGATTGAAGTTGTACGTTCGTCGTGTATTTATTATGGAGGACGCAGAGCAACTATTGCCAGGTTATCTTCGGTTTGTGAAAGGTGTTGTGGACTCTGCGGATCTTCCGTTAAATGTGTCGCGAGAGATATTGCAGGAATCAAGAGATGTCGAGGCAATTCGCAAGGGTTGTGTCAATCGAGTGCTAGGCATGATCGAGGATATGGCTGAGAATCAACACGATAAATTTGCGGTTTTTTGGACTGAGTTTGGTTCTGTACTCAAGGAGGGCGTCGGGGAAGATTGGAGTAATAAAGAGCGTATTGCTAAATTACTGCGGTTCTCAAGCACTGCGGATAGTGGCGACAAGCAGGTTGTGGCGTTAAACGACTATGTCGGGCGCATGAAAGAGGGGCAAGACAAGATCTACTACATTACAGCGGAGACTCATGCTGCAGCGAAATCAAGTCCTCATCTTGAAATATTTAAGAAAAAGGATATCGAAGTTCTTTTGCTTTCTGATCGTGTTGATGAATGGGCAGTCTCGAACCTTCAGGAATTTGATGGCAAGAAACTTGTCTCGGTGGCTAAAGGTGCTCTTGACCTAGGTTCAATTGATAACGCTGCGGATAGTGAGGAAGAAAAGGATTCTGCGGATAGTAGTGATTTAATTAACCGAATTAAGGAATCACTAGCAGGTAAGGTTAAAGATGTGCGTGTGTCAAGTCGACTCGTAGACTCTCCATCATGCCTGGTATCTGACGAAGATGAGATGAGTATGAACTTGTCGAGAATGTTAAAGGCCGCTGGTCAAGAAGTTCCTGCTGTTGAGCCGATTTTGGAGATTAACGTTAACCATCCTATTGTAAAGAAGATGGCAGACGAAAAAGACAAAGATCGCTTCTCCGACTGGAGCTCCATCGTTTTGGATCAAGCCATGTTAGCTGATGGTGGCACTTTGGAAGATCCGGCAACATTTGTGGTCAAATTAAATAACTTAATTCTAGATTTATCGCAAAATACTTGATTCCGACATTGGCTAGGGATACATTCAAGCAGCTGGAATAAGTATCTGACCCTTCGCAAACCCTCCCGTTTGCGTTGCCGTTTAGGAGTCGCGATGATTAGTGTGCTTCCAAATGCCATTACCCTCGGCCGTTTGTTGTCGGTCCCGCTACTGGCGATTGTGTTGTCTGGTTACAATTACCAAATGGCATTTTGGTTCTTTTTGGCGCTAAGTTTGTCGGATGGTCTCGATGGTTATATCGCACGTCGATTCGATGCAATTACTCCCGTGGGTACACTACTTGACCCCGTTGCTGACAAGCTATTGGTTATAACTTCTGCGTCTGTGCTCGTTTGGGATGGTCTTCTGCCGTTGTGGATTGGAGCTCCATTGGTGTTGCGCGATGTTGCCATGTTAAGTGCGGGATTGCTCGATAGTAAGTTAAGGGAAACTCCTATGCCATCGAACATATGGGGTAAATCGCATGCATGTCTTGCATTCTTAGCGATTGGTTTTGCTATTGGTGAGGCAGCGGATTTATTTTTTAGTGGATGGGTCTCTGTTGCAATATGGTCTGCTTTGTTAGTGACCGTATCTATTACAAGTCTTGTATATTGCGCCGCATGGCGACGTATTCACGTTGTAGGTGGTTCTTAATTAAACGTGTTTCCAACTGGCCGGACGCTTTTCAATGAACGCGTCTATTCCTTCCCCAGCATCAAACGCCATCATATTGCATGCCATAGTTTCCGCTGCAAATTTATACGCGTCATCAATGCCCATTTCCATTTGTCTGTAAAGCATTCTTTTCCCAGTTGCTACTGCAACAGCCGACTTGCGGATGATGGATTGAGCCATTCGCATCACTTCCTCGTCTAAATTTTCGACGGCAACAGATTTATTGATTAGGCCGAGAGATTCAGCGGTCTTCGAATCAATGAATTCTCCAGTGAAGAGCAGCTCTGCCGCTTTTTTTCTGTGAATGTTTCGCGAAACAGCAACAGCGGGCGTTGAACAGAATAAGCCATAATTTATTCCGGAAGTCGCGAATTTAGCTTCATCAGATGCTATGGCGAGGTCGCAAGTCCCTACGAGTTGGCAGCCAGCTGCAGTCGCGATCCCATGTACTTTGGCAATAACCGGTTGAGGTATTCTCATTACAGTCAGCATGAATTGACTACAAGTGTTGAACAAAGAATCATAATATTCTCTGGATGGATTAGCTCGCATTTGCTTTAAATCGTGCCCAGCACAAAATGCTGAACCGCTGCCTTCTAAAACCACCACACGAATCGAGGAATCGTTACTTATATCATCTAATTCGTTTTGAAGTGCAGCCAGTAGCTCCTCCGAGAGGGCGTTGTAAGCGTTGGGTCGGTTGAGTGTCAGGTTGGCAATACCTCCCTGATCTGTCCTAAGTAGCACAGCTCCATCAGCGTTGAGCTCCGCTGTATTGTTCGCTCCCATATTGGTCTTCTCCCAACCGTTTTGTTTCGCGTAGTATAACGCCAATATACGATATTGTTGTAAATTCATGAAAACAAGGATTTAAACAAACGCTTGGACCAATCGGGATCATTTATGACAATTAGTAATCTTTCATTTACGCTCATTGACTACTTGGCGATAACGATATTCTATTTTGGCTGGGTCGGTTATGCCAAATTTGCCCGACGTGCAGCTAATAATGGAATGCCGAGCTTGATGAGTGTCATGGTACGTTACCGCGAGGACTGGTGGCGCGGGACCATTGGCAGGGACCTTAAAATTGTCGATACCAATATTATTCTGACGTTATCTAACGGTGCAACGTTTTTTGCGTCAACCACGATCCTTATTTTAGGTGCGCTCCTAGCTCTCTTGGGCACTACTGATCGAGCAATCGAGATTCTTGCTGATTTACCCTTTGCGGTAAAAAATGATACTTTCGCTTGGGATTGTAAAATCGTCCTTCTTCTCACAATTTTTATTTATGCTTTTTTTAAATTCACTTGGTCTTTAAGGCAGCATTTCTTCTGCTCTGTGATGGTAGGAGCGGCTCCAGGTGCAGACGCGAACGCACAAGTACGAGAGGAGTTTGTGCAACGTGGCGCACGAATGGCGAGTACGGCGTCGAATACTTTTAATGATGGATTAAGAGCGTATTACTTCGGTTTGTCCGTATTGCCTTGGTTCCTAAATGCTTGGCTCTTTATGGTTTCGACGATTGTAGTGATAGGGATTTTGTATCACAGAGAATTTAAGTCCGACGCGCTTAAAGCAATGTTAGGCCGTGATTAGTTAAACGACTGCTAATTTAGAGTAAGAAGAGCAGTTGAATAGTTAATGTGCAGCTTGCGAATAGAAAAAATAGATTTTTTGTGACTACTTAGATGAACTGAAAGGAAGTTTGAAGTGTATGGGTTTGGCTGGCTTTAGCGTGACGATTGACCTGATTCCAATTCCTTCGTGTATTCCTTGGTAAAGTTTTCGGCTTCTTTAATGAAATCAAAAAAATCGGCTTCGAAGTCATCTAATTGGTCGGCGAGATCAGATGCGCCGCCCAACAAAGCATTACCGCGTTTTAGTCTGGAGCCCAGTCTTTCAATTTGTCGGGTGATGCCATCTATAGATGTGTAAGTTCCAAACCAATCCTCGCTTATGATGAGTTGAGAGATACGCCTAAAATGGCATGGATTTTCGGGCCGATCTTTGAGAACAACTTGGTATACGTAATGGCTGAATTCGCTCAAGCTGGCGGCATGTAATTGTGACCAGTTTTTGGCAATAATATGATCAAAATACATATCAATCAGAATTTTTGAGTACCGTTTGTACGCTGGATTAATCCTTCCCGCGCTCCGCTTGAAAATAGTTGACTGATCAGAAAATGTATCAATTTTTCTATGAAGCCTTATGCCATTAATAACATTCTGACTATGAACCGTTTCTAATTGTGTATCGATAGGACCTTTAACAAAATCTCCAAGGAGGCTACCAAGGTGCCAATCTTCGTCATGCGGGGATAAAAAAAGATGTGCTAGATAATTCATGATGTGTCCGGTAGTTATAAAGAGTATAGATTTTTTGTTTTTCAATGATTACGCTTAATTAAATTAACCTAGAAAACTTAGGGGTGAGTCTATACGAGCGAGCAGTCGTTATAATCACTCCTAAAATAAAGAAGGATAACTGTGTTCAATGAATAATAGTCAAACTCCTGCGTCCACAGCAGGTCCCTATGAGCAATTAATGAGGTTAGGCACGGAGGTTGAGTTGGATACACCCTCTGGTCGGGCGGCTCTGAATTTAGCGCCTATCAAAAAACTGATTGATTCTTTGATCGATGCTGGACTCGGCGACGCAGTTAAGCAGGCTTGCTGGCATCCGACTACTCTATCGGCGGGACAGCTTGTCAGGCAGGCCACAGACGCTGTATTAACATCAAATGACCAAGAGGCAACATTTCGATTAGACCTATTTGTGATGCCAGTGATTTTGGTAGTTGGTGCGCAGAAATCAATCACGCTGTCCACTGTGCTGTCTGATGTGAACGCATTGAGCAGTGTTTTTGAAAGTCTCGGTGTATTAGGGCACTGTAAAAATTTCGGTCTAGCAAATTGTTTGACTGATTACGAAGTTTTGCACGAACATCCGCTTGAGTCTTGGCGACTTTCTGGCCAATACAGTGATTCTAAGAGTGTCGCAATATTGGATTTTCCGGAAAATCCGATAGAGGGTTCATCGGGGTCAGAAACTGCTCATTTGAGATTTTTGTGTGGAGTTGCGTTAAGCCCCATGTCGGCGCCCTCCATTTTTGAGACTGCCGGGGATATTGGAAGATGGGGAATGAAATTTGCGGAAATCGTGAGTGCGCAGTTATCTACAGCGGATTGCTCGGTCTTGGCGATACCAAGATCTCCGAGGCCGCTGATAAAGTCCCTAGAGGAAGGGTATTGGGCCGTGAGGGAGGTAGGCTTCCAATTGTTCGCGAGTAACGCACTTAATCATGCGCGTCTCAAGTTCGGTGAGCCAGAGGTTTTTATTGATTCGAGTGCGGGCGGTAAAGTGCTGACTAGGCTATCGTCCTTATTCGATGATTCATTTGATAGAACATATGATTTTCCTGTTGCGCCTTATGAATCCCATGATCAAGTATTAGCTAGTATAGATGAGTTTTTGAGAGAAATAGGCGTACAGCGTTACCAATTAAAAGTTGCTGGCGGTGAGGGGCAGTTTGTCAATTGTGAAGCATAATGGATCTCTATTCGTTACGTTTAGGTGCGGTGTGCGAATTAATCCTAATATATAAATTGTAGAAAGTCCTTATGAAAACAGTGTTGGTAACTGGGGCGGGCAGAGGCATTGGTTTGGCTACTGCAAAAAAATTCTCATCGATGGGTTGGGAAGTGCTGTCTCTAGACAAACAGTTTGATGATTACCATGTTGGTGAGCGCATAAATTTTGATCTGAGATGCCTCGATAAAATTCCTGGGTTAATCGACGATTTAGGCCCTATTGATACGCTCGTTAATAATGCGGCGGTCTTATTTTGTGATCCTATGGACGCGATACCAGAAAAGCATATTCGTGAGATTTTAGAGGTAAATCTTTTGGCGCCAGCAAGGCTTATTGAGTCTGTATCTTCTGACATGAAGTCTCGAGGCGGCGGTCGTATTGTTTCGATTGGGTCGGTGTCCGCATTTACAGGTCACCCTGATCTTTGGTACGGGGCTACAAAAGCTGCTTTGCTTAATCTCACAAAGAGTTATGCCTCGCACCTTGGTCGCCATAATGTACTAGTGAACGCGGTCGCTCCCGGTCCAACATTAACCAAAATGTATGAAGAGCTCCCTGATTCTCGAAAGGAGTCAGTGATGAGCAGTGTGTATAGTGGCCGGCCTTGTTTACCTGAAGAGGTGGCAGAAACCGTTTTCTGGCTGGGCGCTTTGAGTCCGGCTTATGTTTCTGGGACCACTGTCGATGTAAATAACGGTTCCTACCCAAGATGATTGGAAATGTCTACGTTGGCTTATTGTCCGATAGGTTCCTAATCCAGTGAAGTTTCAAGCAGAAGAGACGCCTTATTTCGGTTTAGGCCCGGACCTGATTCTTAATGCTCTTGACGATGTTGGTTGGCGAACAACAGGAACATTAATGCCGTTAAACAGTTTCGAAAACCGAGTCTATCAAATTGGTGTTTACGATGAGTACAAAGAATATGAAGTGGTGGCGAAATTCTACAGACCTGGTCGCTGGTCGCATAATCAACTAGTCGAGGAGCATTCATTTACTTTTGAATTGGTTGATTTTGAGTTGCCGGTAATTGCGCCGATCAGACAGGATCAGGCCTCCATCTTTAGGGTGGAGCAATTTCAATTCGCTGTTTTTGAGAAAAAGGGAGGGCGAGCGCCTAATTTAGAGGATGATGCGGTGCTAAGCTGGATTGGACGATTGATTGGACGCATCCATGCGGTGTCTGCAACGCAACCTTTCGAATATCGACCGACCATTAATGCGGAGCAGTTTGGCCGAACTCCTGTTCGTTTTATTATTGAAAATGAATTTGTTCCTGTCGAGTTACGCGAACCTTATCAAGGCCTTGTAGATCTTGCATTAACAATAATTGATACAGCGTTCAATCAAAACCAAGACTGCGCGTTCATCCGGCTTTTGGGTGACTGTCATCCAGGTAATATTTTGTGGATGGAGGATGGCCCAAGTTTCGTTGATTTAGACGATGCTGTCATGGGGCCAGCGGTTCAGGATTTATGGATGTTACTGTCCGGCGATAGAGAGTCCATGGCATTGCAGTTGCGTAAAGTGTTGATGGGGTACGAGCAATTTATGGAGTTTGACTATAGGCAGGTTTCCTTAATAGAGCCGCTTAGGACTTTACGTATCATTAACTATGCTGGATGGTTGGCGCAGCGGTGGAATGATCCGGCTTTTAAGGTGGCGTTTCCATGGTTCGGTTCTCAACGATATTGGGAAGAGCACATGGGGCACATACGAGAGCAAATTGGTTTGATGCAAGAGGGTTTTTCGATTTGATCATGAAGATCTTTTTGGGCGGGTATTTTTGAATTTGTAGTTGGATGTTTCATTTTTGTTTTTCTGACACAATAACCATAAGCATAAATTCCTAAGGATCGTTTAATGTTGTATGCGTTACATGAATTGCAACGTTCGCTACTCTCACCCATGGTTACTGCAGCCAGCGTTTTGAAAGAGGTTACCCATAGCCCTCTCAACCCTTTAAGGGACCTTCCTTTTGTCAGAGCAGTTGGCGCAAATAGCGAGTTATTCACGCGCTTAATGCAGAGATACCACAAGCCCAATTGGGATATTGAAACGGTTGACGTAGATGGTAAACCGGTCGCTGTAAAGACCGAAATTACAATTGATAAGCCGTTTTGCAAATTAATACATTTTCGAAAAGAGACTAAAGTTCAAGGCCCTAAGTTACTCATTGTGGCGCCGCTATCAGGGCACTTTGCAACTTTGTTACGTGATACGGTTAGAACAACGTTAGCCGACCATGATGTTTGGGTGACTGACTGGGTCGATGCAAAGATGGTGCCTCTATCTGATGGCGAATTTCGTCTCGAGGATTATGTTGATTATATAAAAGAGTTCATTTGCTCTTTGGCACCGAGACTAAATGTAATGTCTGTCTGTCAGCCGACAGTTCCTGTCTTAGCCGCAGTTTCTTTACTGGCATCTGAGCGCAATCCTTGCATACCAGATTCGATGATTATGATGGGCGGGCCCATTGATGCAAGACGTAGTCCTACCGCTGTCAATCAATTTGCTGATGAGCATTCTCATCAGTGGTTTACCAATCAAATGGTTATGCGAGTTCCACAAAATTACCCCGGGTTTTCAAGGTTGGTTTATCCGGGATTCATGCAGCATGCAAGTTTTATGGCGATGAATCCGGATCGTCATTTAAATGCGCATTGGGAGTTTTATAAACATCTCATGCAGGGTGATCAAGATAGTGCTGAGGCGCACAGACAGTTTTATGATGAGTACAATGCCGTTTTGGATATGCCTGCCGAATACTATTTAGATACGGTTCGTATCGTTTTTCAGGATTTTCTATTGCCGAGAGGTGAGTGGAATATAAGAGAGCAAAGGGTGGACCCCGGAGCAATTACGAAAACTGCGCTCTTTACAATTGAGGGTGAATTAGACGATATTTCTGGTAACGGTCAGACAGAGGCAGCGCAGTCATTGTGCTCAGGAATCCCTAAAACTCGTCGCAAACATTTACTCGCGAAAGGTGTCGGGCATTACGGTATATTTAGCGGTCGAAAGTTTAGAACGATTATCTACCCACAAATTTCACAGTTTGTTCAAAAACAAATGAGAAGTAAAAAGCAGTTAGCTTAATAGTCGGTTAAGCTGTCAGTTTACCAAGTGAATCGTGCGTGATCGGGTTCCGTTGATTCGATTTAGGGTTTAGAGATTTTTTTCGGTGATTGAAACATTGGAGGATGGTATGACAACAGTAGTTAAGTTTCATAAAACAGGTGGCCCAGGAGTTTTGTCCGTTGAAGAAGTGGTCGTTGGTAAACCCAAGCGAGGGGAAGCTCGGGTTCGTCATACCGCGATAGGATTAAATTTTATTGATACGTACCATCGATCTGGGCTTTATCCGTTACCGTTACCCAGCGGTGTTGGCTTAGAGGGTGCTGGTGTCGTAGAAGCAGTTGGTGCGGGTGTTACTAACGTTAAGCCAGGCGATCGCGTGGCTTATGCCGGAGGACCTCCGGGGGCTTACGCTCAGGAGCGTAATATGCCTGCGGCAAAGTTAGTGAAAGTGCCGGCTGGCGTTTCTGATGAGGACGCGGCTGCGATGATGCTCAAGGGGCTGACAGTTCAAATGCTCATTCGTCGCGTTTATCGAGTTCAAAAGGGTGACACCGTCTTGTTTCATGCTGCGGCTGGTGGCGTCGGGCTGATTGCGTGTCAATGGCTTAATGCTCTTGGCGCTACGGTGATTGGTACAGTGGGGTCGGACGCAAAAGCGAAAATTGCTAAGGCCCACGGATGCCATTACACAATTAATTATTCAAAAGAAAACTTTGCTGATCGTGTTCGTAAAATTACTAAGGGACGCGGTGTGCCAGTGGTATTTGATTCGGTTGGTAAAGACACCTTCCATGGCTCATTAGATTGCTTGCAACCAAGAGGATTAGTGACGGTGTTTGGTAATGGGTCGGGTCCGGTTAAAGATGTTGATATCAATATCTTAGCCAAGGGATCCTATTATGTAACACGACCCTCCATCATGATTTATACGGCCCAACGTGCTGACTTAGAGGCTAGCGCGAAGGAATTATTTAGTATGGTGAAGTCTGGAAAAGTGAAAATTGATATCAACCAGCGATACGCATTGACTGATGCTGCTAAAGCTCATCGTGATCTAGAAGCGCGTAAAACTACGGGTTCAACGATTCTTTTGCCTTAAGCGTTCACAGAAAAAAACGCCGCATGTGCGGCGTTTTTTTTTTGCCCGATTGCTTTTTTGTGATTAGGTTTATGGCTGGTAGTGTTCAACAGTGACTATCCGGTTTTATACAATTGATCAACAGGGAGGGGGTATGTTTCGATTAGATGGTAAGACAGCTTTGATTTCGGGGGCGTCGCGTGGGCTTGGATGGGGGATGGCTAAGGCGTTGGCAAAACAAGGTGCGCACGTATTTTTAAATGGGCGGGATGCGGCCAGTCTTGAGCCGCGTGCGTTGGAGTTAGTTAGTGAGGGTTGTTTGGCGACAGCAATCGCATTTGATGTCACTCAACCTGGGGATATTCAACGAGCTGTCGATCAGATTGTTTCGGCCAATGGTAGTTTGGACATTCTTATCGCAAATGCAGGGATACAACACCGTTCACCAATCGTTGATTTTAGCGAGGATCAATTCCGGCGCGTTATGGATACTAATCTGATCGGCGTTTGGTTATTGGCTAAAGAAGCCTCGAAACATATGATTCAAGCGCACAGTGGCCGCATTATTTTTACGGGCTCAATCACGGCTCATTTGGGGCGTGCCACGATATCTGCATACATTGCGTCGAAAGGAGGCGTGCACGCGTTAGCGCGGCAGTTGGCAGTCGAGTTGGGTGACAAAGGTATTACTACAAACGTTATTTCGCCTGGATATTTTTCAACGGAGATGAATGAGCATTTAATTGCGGATAAAGACTTTAACGAATGGGTCTGTTCGCGCGTACCGGTTAGACGTTGGGGCAACCCAGATGAAATTGGTGCGGCTGCAGTGTTTTTGGCCTCAGACGAGTCCGCTTACATAAATGGCCATGTGCTGACCATGGACGGAGGGTTCAGTATTTCGATGTAATACCCGGCTGAGGGTTGCATTTCCAGCTGTTATGGAATTTATCGCTTTTGTACATGTCCACCTTTATATACGTTAGAATGCGCAAGCTAATGAATTTAGTGTTTTTTTCTTGCCACAACCACCATTCTATTTAATGTCCAAAGAAGATAAATATACTGCGGAAACGATTACGGAAATTACAACTTGGGCACCGAATCTATTTAGTTTCAAGTTGACTCGGTTTTCGGGATATCGGTTTATTCCGGGACAGTTTTCGCGTCTTGGAATCAAAAAAGAGGATGGAACCATTGTTTGGCGGGCATACTCGATTGTATCGGCGAGCTATGATGAGTTCCTAGAGTACTTCTCCATCGTGGTTCCAGATGGTGAATTCACGAGTCGTCTATCAAAGCTTGAAGTGGGTGACGAAGTTCTTGTTGAAAAAATGAACTATGGTTTTTTGACGACGGCGCGCTTTGAGCAAGGTAAAGACCTTTGGATGCTAGCAACTGGTACTGGACTTGCTCCTTTCATTAGCATTCTGTACGAGTTAGAGACTTGGGATGCGTACGAAAATATCGTTCTGGTCTACAGCGTTCGAGAGGCTAATGAGTTGGCGTATATGGAGGCGATCGACGGCCTTAAAAGTCATGAATATTTTGGGGAATTCGCGCACAAATTTCGATTTCTTCCTGTGGTGACGCGGGAGAAGTTTCCGGGAGCTTTAGATAAACGGATACCGGTTCTTCTCGAAAATGGTGAGCTTGAGGAAAAGCTGGGTTTACCATTGAATAAGGAGCGAAGCCGTATCATGATTTGCGGTAATCCTGAGATGGTGGATGATACGCGCGGTTGGTTCACTGAGCATGGCTACACGGTAAGTCGTCGCTCAAAGCCGGGACATTTAGCGCTTGAAAACCTTTGGTAGTTGCTATTTTGCGACTATGAATTGAGAAGTTTTTACTGAAATATTCCTGTTGACGCGCTTCCAAGCCACTATAAATCTCATTCATTCATTAATTTAAGTTTAATATCGGTTATGTGAAGTAATTTAATTTAAAAAGTTATTGCGAATCATTATCATTTGCATTTATAATAATCCCAACATTAAGAAAAAAGTATTAGTAAGCAAGGGTGAATTAAATGCAAGCATTATTCAGTTTGAAAAAAATCACAATATTATGTGTCGTATCCGCCGTAGTTCTCTTAGTCGCTAAGCCAACTTGGGCACAAGAAGATCTGAATGAGCGTATCAGAGCGTTAGAAGAAGAGCTCATGGACCTCAGAGATATGGTTAACGCGCAGAAAGAAACAGTCAGAACAATAGAGCAAAAAACTGCTGGTACCGGAGACACTTCTATCGGTGGTTACGGTGAGTTGAATTACGCCAACTTCGACGGCGATAAAAAAGATGAGTTCGACGTTCAGCGATTCATTTTGTTCTTGGGACATAAGTTCAGTGATCGGACACGAATGATGTCTGAGATCGAATTTGAGCACGCTCAAGTCAAGGGAGGTGAGGACGGCGGTGAAGTCGCGATGGAACAAGCTTATATCGAGCACACCCTTAAGAATGGTCTTAATTTTCGAGCTGGCCTTCAGATTGTTCCCATTGGTTTGATTAATGAATACCATGAGCCACCAGTCTTTTATGGTATGGAGAGAAATAATATTGAAACCAAGATTATTCCATCGACCTGGCGGGAGATTGGTTTTGGATTTGCCGGTAGCACTATTGGCGGCCTAGACTATTTTGCTGGGACGACTACGACACCAGATGCAAGTAAGTTTACAGCTTCATCTGCATCGACAGGTTTTAAGAAAATGCGGGTTAGTGGCAAGCAAGTCACAGCTAACGATATGGGCTATTACGCTGGATTCAACTACACAGGGCTCCCAGGATTGAAGTGGGGCGGTACAATTTGGACTGGTAATACTGCTCAAGATGGTCAAGGGAAGGGTGCTGATGCTGCTGAGCTGGCTAATGTAGATGCTCGATTAACCATATGGGATTTACACGCGCAATACGATGCTAACGATTGGAAACTGACCGCGCTCTATGCTGCAGGCACACTTGATGATACCGAAGCAATTAACGCTTCAGCGAGTATTAGTGCAGGATCTGACGATGCGGCTCCAGAGGAGTTTTCTGGTTGGTATGTAGAGGCTGGTTACAAAGGATTAATGTTGGGGGATTACAATATCCAGCCTTTTTACAGATATGCCGATTACAACACACAGGAAAAAGTTGCTGCTGGTTTCACAACGGATCCCAATAATGCCGATACTGTAATGACTTATGGCATTAGTTTTTATTTGGACCCGGACGTCGTCCTAAAACTAGATTTACAAGACTTTGACAATAATGGCCAAAACGACTCGACAAATATTGGTATCGGTTGGATGTTCTAAATAAATCTTAAGACTCCCCTTTCGTTGCTTCTGCATAGTGGTAGCGAAAATTCAAATAGCGCTTTTTAAGCGCTGTTTGTTTTTATACATCAGATTATAGTGCTTCTTAAACCTCTAACTTAAGGCTACTTTGAGGTGATGTAGTCTTTTAATTAAAGGTATTCTATGTTCCTATTTAAATGTTAATAAAGAATCAGCCAGTATTAGAGGCCCGAATGAAAGAGTCTTTTAGAAACATGAATGCCGCTGAAATTTTATCGGAGCAGCGAAAAAACCTTACTTTAATTGGCGCGCTGCCTCACGATTTGGAGCCTACCAATGAGAGTGCAGGTTACCGTTTGCAGGAGCGTGTGAACCGAATCTTAGAGGGATCATTAGGGCCGGTTGTTGGACATAAAATTGGTTGTACGACATCCGTGATGCAGCGTTTTTTAGGCATACCGACACCTTGCGCTGGTGAGATCTTTGCTCGCACAGTATTGAAAGGTCACGGGCGCGTGCCTCGCCAGGGTTTTAGGAAAATTGGGATTGAGTGTGAAATTGTAGTCTCAATTTCCAAAACGATTACACCGGATACTTATTCTGAAGCAGCATGTTCATCTCTAAATGTGATTGACTCTATGATGGTCGGGATGGAAATTGTGGATGACCGCTATAAGAATTACGCATCATTAGGGATTCCTACCTTAATTGCTGATAATTTTTTTGATAGTGGGTGTGTGCTGGGTGAGGCGGTTTGTGACTGGCAAAAGTTAGATTTAAATAACCTGTTGGGCACTACCCGTGTCAATGGCGTTGTTTTAGGAACGGGAAAAGGTTCTTTGATAATGGGGTCACCTCTAAAGGCACTTGATTGGTTTATTAAGTCTAGAGTTAGTCGAGGTTTATCTTTAAAGAAGGATCAATTTGTCATGCTAGGAAGTGTTGTTGAGACAAAATGGCTGGAGGCGGGAGATATGGCAGAGGTTGAGATTGATTCCTTGGGTTCGGTAACTCTTGGGGTTGAATAGCCATACTTTACTTTAAATCCACGCTAGCAAATGATTAAATTTGAGTTTAAAGCTTAATTATCGTGTAACGTAATGCTCATCTATGGTGTCTATGGGCGACTAGTTAATTCATTTATTTGGGAGCTGAGGTGTTAACCGAAGAGCAAATTAGCCAATACCATACAGATGGTTACGTCATTGCACGGTCTGTTATTGACGAAGACTTACTCGGCCGAGTTAAGAATGTGGTTACCGAGATGCTCAACGAGGCGCAAGGATTGCGCGATCACGATGAAAAATTTGATTTGGAGCCATCTCATACTCCAAGTTCGCCTAAAGTGAGGCGCATTAAAACACCACACAAATGGCACTCAATTTTTTGGGAGTTAATTAAAACTCGCAGGATGATTAGTTGTCTCACGAGCCTATTGGGTGAAGATGTACGATTGCATGGTTCAAAGTTAAATCTAAAGTCACCTCAGGATGGTTCGGCTGTTGAATGGCACCAAGACTGGGCTTTCTATCCACACTCTAATGACCATGTGCTCGCTGTGGGACTGATGCTTGACGATATGACTATGGATAATGGCCCATTAATGCTTGTACCGGGAAGCCACCGAGTCGAAAAAGTTTGGGATCATCATCAAGATGGCTATTTTTGCGGTGCGATTTCCCCAAGTGTGAATCAGGATCTTGATTTCAGTAAAGCAGTACCTTGTTTAGGTCAGGCCGGTGATTGCTCATTTCATCACGTTCGCCTTGTTCATGGGTCTGCTCAGAATATTTCACCAGATCCGCGTCGGCTCATGTTGTATGAATGTGCGGCTGCGGACGCGTGGCCGTATTTGAAGTTCTTAGATTTAGAAGAATTCAATAGTCGAATGATCGTTGGTCATTCCACCTTGGAGCCCAGAGCGACGAATGTCCCTGTAAGAATGCCGTTTCCACCCGCAAAAAAACAAGGTTCTATTTACGAGAATCAAACTGCGCTAGCGGATCGGTTTTTCAAATGAGGAATTTATCGTGAATATGCATTCAAATGCACAGCTACTTAATGAAACTCAGTTGAACCAATATGAGCGTGATGGATTCTTGTCGCCGATTAGAATTTTTTCGGAGCAAGAAGCGTATGCAATGAGGTCAAAGCTCGAAGCCTATGAGGCAACTCATGGATCCGTGATGAAGTCTCCTTACCGTAACAAACCTCATCTCGTATTCAAATGGGTGGCAGAGGTAATTCGGAATCCTAAAATACTAGATCTTGTTGAAGGCATACTCGGACCAAATTTACTTGTTTGGGGGACTAATTTTTTTATCAAGGAGCCTGACGATGGCACATTTATCTCTTGGCACCAAGACTCGACGTATTGGGGTTTATCCCGGCCGGACGTTCTAACAGTTTGGATCGCTTTGAGCCCAAGTCAACGTAATAATGGTGCAATGAAAATGATCCGTGGAAGTCATCAATTAGATCAGTTACCACATACAGACACGTTTGAAGAAGGGAATCTTCTGACTCGCGGACAGAAGGTTGACCACGAGGTTGCCGAGGAAGATGTCGCTTGGATTGAACTAGAACCTGGGGAGGCCTCCTTGCACCATGTGCGCATCATTCATGGTTCTGAAGCTAACAAAGGGGTAGATCGACGAGTCGGGCTAGCAATCCGTTTTGTTCCAACAGACGTGAGTCAAGTAAATGGGGTCAAAGATTTTGCTACTCTCGTTAGAGGTCGTGACGATTACCAACATTTCCAACATGAGCCGTGTCCTCAGAAATCGTTAGGCATAGCCGAGAAAAAAGTACATACGCAAATTGCTGACGAATCATTTAAGTTGTTTTATAAAGGGACTGGTCGAGAACCAAAATTTGGTGACTGAGTATTTATGGTGTTGTCCTGAAACTTTACTCGGGATAGCGGTCCAACAATGTGATGTGTTCTCCTAAAGGTAGCGTGATCATGAAAAGATGTTTGGTGTGGATTGTTGGGGTTTTTTTCTGTTCAACTGCATACGCTGTTGAGTACTCAGTTGATTCGATTGCTGAAATCAGAGAAGGTGAAATTGCTAAGTTTTATCCAAATAGCGTTAGGGATAAATTTGGGGAACGTTATTTCGAAGTCATGATTCGACTCGTTGATGTGGAAGCTGTTGCGCCTCAAGCGTTATTTTCAAGAAGGATCACTTACCGGGCGCGATGCGATGATAAGGAATTAGCACCTTACGTCATTGATCTTCGCAATGTTGAGGGCAAATCATTAAAAATGATCATGGTGCCGCCTGGGGCAGAAGAGTTTAAGAAGCCTGTAATGGGTAGCCGAGAAGATGACTGGTTATGGCAGGTTTGTGGTTAGTGCCGACCAAGAGTAGTCGGTTACCCATTTCCGCTTTCAGTCCATTTCCCCATCAGTTGATTAGACGGTAGTTGCGCATCCAATAGTTTATGAGTTGCCTCAATGCCGGCAATGGGGAGTCCGGCTGGATCGAGAAGCCCGATCTGAACAAGTACAGAGGCTTGGTCCCAATAAATGTGTTCATTGTGGAGTTTATCTCCTCGAAACTTGACGATTGCTACCAGTGGTATCTCGACCCGTTTACCCGTTGGTTGGATGCCAGGAAGCATCCAATCAATTTCAATATCATGCGTGAAGCAAAAAACCATTTCGTCGACAAGTATGCCTTCGCCGACTGTTCTGGAGACCGGTATTAGCATCGTATCCTTCGGAGTTTTAGGGATGAAGTGGTGCTGATAAAACCGTTTTAAATCAATTTGCCCAACACCACCCGTCATTGTGGGAATGTGATTAACATAAGGTTCTCTCACCATGGTAGCCATCGTAGCGTCTACGTCACGCGTGCCAAATTCATACTCACAATGCTTATCCCATAAATCAGAAAAGTCGTAGTGTGGTCCCATTGATTTGCGAAACAAAGAAATCGAGCGTTGATGAGCGAGATCCGCTGTTGTTCTATGAAAGTGGCTAGATCCCGTTCTTGAGAAGCCATGATCTACCCCTGGATACACGTGAATATCTGTGTTTTCGTGTTCTTTTAAAGCCCCCTGAATTTTAGCAACGGTTTCCGGTGGTGCATATTGATCATCCTCGGCGAAGTGTAAAGCGATAGGAATGGAAATGTCTTTTGCTTCCACCAGGTAATCGTCTATGGTGACTCCGTAGTAGGCAACTGCGCAATCAACTCCTGAGCGTGCAGCTGCTAGATAAGCGAGTCTTCCACCGAGGCAAAACCCGAGGGCGCCTACCTTTCCGATTACCTCGGATCTATTTCTTAGTGCCTTAACGCATTCAGTAATGTCTTCCATGCCTTTGTCTGTATCAAATTGCCCGAAAAGATCAAAGGCTCTTCCGAAGTCTTTTTCGGTGTAACCCAGTTGGATACCTGGTTCAATTCGCCAAAACAGGTCTGGCGCCAAGACGACATACCCTTCTTCTGCGTAGTGATCGGCGACAGATTGAATATAAGCGTTTACTCCAAAAATCTCTTGACACAAGACAATGCCCGGGCCTTTGCCGTTTTTTGGCAAAGCGAGATAGCCACTGAACGAATCGCCGTCTTTTGCCTCCACCTGAATCCACTGTCCTGTCATGATGAGTCCTCTTAATGAATTAAACTAAATTGCTCCAAGTTTTCTTAGTTGTATAGTCTATCTTTTTTTGTGCTAGTTATATCCTTGACAAATGAATACCCAGTCCTTAAATTGGATTTGATATTTCGAAGTTTAAATAGTTTGTCTCTAGTGCAGTGGCACAACGCACAGAGAGGATGTTTCATGAAAGGTTTTTCGAGGCGGGAATTTCTTAAAGCCTCAGGGTCAGCGATTGCGCTCCCATTATCAACGTCTTTGACATTAAAAGGGTGCTCTTTCGATCAAGAGATGCTCACGATCGCCTACGGGGCAAATTTGAGTTCGTGGGACCCAACGACAGGGCTATCATCTTTGAACCCACAAATTCAGTCATTCTACAAGGCTGTATTTGATTCTTTTATTGGGCAAAGTCCTGATCGGAGTTTACGTCCCGGCATACTTATCGATTGGGGATGGAACGACGATCGATCCAAGATTCAGATGACCGTCAGGAGGGATGCCTTTTGGCATGATGGACTGCCAGTTACTGCAGATGATGTCGTGTGGTCTCTGGAGCGGGCTGGCAATTCAGTCAACGGTAATCCAATGCACTTTATTTGGAGCAAAATTACTAATTTTAGTGTCTCGGGTAATACAGTCACAGCGGATGTCAGCGAGTACGATCCGACGATCTTCAAGTGGATGGTCCACCTGACAGGATATATTTTGCCGAAGCATGCCTATACTGCTCTAGGTGCCGATGCGTGGGAGCAAACACCGATTGGCAGCGGTCCTTATATGGTTGACAAGTATGAGCAGAACAACTCGGTTTTACTTAGAGCATTTCCTCAATATTGGGGACCCAAACCTCAATTTGAAACTGTGCTGATCAAAATGATCCCAGATGCGCAAGCTCGCGTTGAGGCGCTTGAAGCCGGCAAATGTGATTTGGCTGTCGGTCTGTCTTTCAGTGAGTTTAATCGTGTAACCAGTAAAACATCGTGGACTGGAAACGCTTACCCAGTTACGGATGTAGGTCTGATCTTTTTAACGAACAAAGATGCATTAATGAAGGATAGAAATATTCGGCTCGCTATGCATCATGCCATTGATAAACAGAAATTAATCGATGAGCTGATGCTCGGATATGGAAGGCCAATGGATTCACTTCAGGTGCCGGGCTATGATGCATATGATCCATCCGTTGGCTTTGGCCGACCAATGGATTCATTTCAGGTACCTTTATTTGATGCGTACGACCCCTCAATCAAAACGGACTTTGACCCGTACCGCGCGAGAAATTATTTGTCAAAGTCAGGATATTCAAAATCAAAGCCCGTCAAGTTAACGATTCAGACAACTCAAGGGTATAGACCTAAAGACTACGAGATGGTCAAGATGATTACAGAGATGTGGCAGGAAGTCGGTATAGAAGCAAACATTCAGATCCACGCGGACAAGGAACACTTACGGCTGCGTGCAAGGCATGAACTGGCTCCAGCGGCTTTTTTTAACTGGAGTAATTCCACTGGAGATCCATTCATGTCTACGGGCTTAGCAATGCTTAGTAATTCTCCTGACTCTACATTTAAGAGTGCAGAATTGGATCGTTTGATCATGCCATTAATGAATGAGGCTGATGAGCGTAAGCGAATTCGGGGTTATAAAAAAATCGATCGATATATTGCGGATGAGGGGTTGATTATCCCTTTAGTGCAATTTTTTCAAACAGTGGCGCATTCTAGGGATATTGAGTTCACACCGCACTCGAGTGGTGAGGTTTTGCCCCAGGAAATTAGATCACTATAACTTTAGTAAACGAATAATTTCAGATTATCAACTGTAGCTTTTGATTGATTAGCTGAAGCGTGAAACAATATAGCAGAGAACATTTCAAATTAGTAGAACGATTTTAAGGGAGCTTGAGAGATGCAAATAGACAATGCGACCGCGTTGGTGACGGGTGCCAATCGAGGTATTGGGTTAGCTTTTGTGGAGTGCTTGATTGCTCATGGAGTAAAAAAGATTTACGTTGGTGTTCGAGATCTTTCGTCGGCCAATTCTTTGGTCAGTCTGTATCCTGGGCTGGTTCATCCGATCGCGTTGGACATAACCAATCAGCTTCAAATAGATGCGGCGGTTAATGAAGCAAATGACATCACTTTATTGATTAATAACGCAGGGGCAAACAGCAACACAGCACTGGTCGAGGTTGATGGGTTGGATAATGCAAGAGATGAGATGGAGACTAATTACTTTGGTACTTTATCGATGTGCCGGGCATTTGCGCCCATATTAAAGAGTAATGGCGGTGGGACAATCGTTAATATCTTGTCTATCTTATCCCTTGTGAATTTACCCGCGAGCGGTTCTTATAGTGTTTCTAAGGCTGCTGCCTATTCTATGAACCAAGGTGTTAGAGCTGAATTGGCGTCGCAACAAACTAAAGTGATTGGTGTAATGCCTGGGGCAGTGGATACCGACATGGCTAAAGAATTCGAGGGTCCGAAAGAAAAACCGCTTGATGTTGCCGAGGCTGCAATTAAAGCGGTTGAAGATGGCGTAGAAGATGTATTCCCGGGCGATATGGCGCAGGCAGTGAGTCAGGGACATGCCCAAGACGCTAAGGCAGTGGAACAAGAGTTTTCTGCGTACATACCGGGGTAATGGTTTCCGTGATGTATTAAAATGACGGAATAGTGAATATATTTTGAAAAATGCTATTTATCCCGAATCCTATTATAAAAAATTTAAGGAGTTTAGACGTGTTGAGATGTTTTAGAGCTTCAATTTTTGTATTAATCGGAATGGCCTTCTTGGTTGCAGGTTGTTCTAATGAATCGTCTACTGCTGGGCCAGACGCAGGCCTTGCTTACGTCACAAATCAAAAAGGAAACATAACAGTGATCGACTTGGCTAGTTTGGAGTCTGTTTCTGAAATTGACGTAAACGGTAAAGGTCCTCGTGGGATTGGAATTACACCTGACGGTAAAACAATCGTTGTAGCCAATGTTGATGGGGGTGATATCACATTGATTGCTCGAGAGAGCGGTGAGATTATCAAGCATATCGAAATTGGGGAAAATCCCGAGTTTGTTCGTGTGATTGGTAATCGAGCATATATCTCATTTGAACCGGCTTCTTTGGGTGGTCCTCCACCGACTCCTGGATCTGAAGCTGCTCAAAAGCTCGAAGAGGAGCGAGAAGAGGAGGATGCTGAGCCGGCTAAAATAGCGGTGGTTAACATCGAGTCTGGTATTGTAGAAAAGGAAATTACTGGAGGTATGGAGACCGAGGGTATCGAGCTGTCTTATGACCAAACTAAATTGATTATCACGAACGAGGCAGATGAAAATATCACAGTTCATGATTTAGAATCTGGCGAGATGATCAAAGAAATCAGCACTATAGAATACGGCCATAGGCCCAGAGGTATCAAAGCTTCCCCGGACGGCAGTATGTACGTGGGCAGTATCGAGTATGGCAACAGTTTGGTCGTTATGAATAGTGAATTCGAGGTCATAAATTCCATTAAGACTGGAGAGGTTCCATACGGTTTATCTTTTAGTCGTGATGGCAGCAAGCTCTACGTTGCTCTAGCGAAAGGAAAAGTGTTGCAAGTATTTGACACGAAGACCTGGGAAGAATTGGGTCGCGGAAAAACGGGTACGCGTTGTTGGCATTTTACTTTTACCCCTGATGACTCGAAAATTCTTGTGGCTTGCGGACGATCTGATGAGGTGGTTGTTCTAAATGCTTCGGATCTTTCAGTCGTAAAAAGACTAACTGGATTTGCAATGCCTTGGGGTATTGTTGCTTATCCTAAGTCGGTCGGTAGTCTCGATTCGGTTTGGCAGTAACACTAAGACAGCAAAAAAACCCCACCATAATGGTGGGGTTTTTTTTCGAAATTAAGAACGTAATTTGAAGGATAGATTACAAAAATCACCTACAAGATTGATTTCAGAGAGGTAAATATGTCTCGTTTAGATAATAAGGTCGCCCTCATCACTGGTGCGAGCAACGGAATTGGAGCCGTTGCAGCGCGACGCTTTGTTGAAGAGGGTGCTAAGGTATTCTTGGTTGGGCGGAGTGAGAAGGTATTGCTAAATTTAAGGGATGAGCTCACTCATGAAAAATGCGATGTTATGGCTGGTGATATCGCTTTAGAGAAGACCAATCAAGAGATGATCGAAGCGTGTCAGCATCGATTTGGCGGTTTGGATATCTCTTTGATTAATGCTGGTATCGAGGGTGCGGCAGCGCTTATCCCGGATTATCCGACTGAGGTATTTGATGATGTGGTCGCGATCAACATTAGAGGCGTTTTTTTGGGCCTCAAATATTCGTTACCATTGATGTCAAAAAATGGCGGTAGCGTCATCATTACTTCTTCTATCGCTGGACTGAAGGCACGTGGACTCGGAAACTCAGCTTATGTCGCGAGTAAGCACGCCGAAATAGGACTAATGAGAACTGCGGCGATAGAAAATGCTTCAAATAATATTCGGGTGAATTGTGTATCGCCCGGACCGACCGAGACGAGAATGATGCGGTCCATTGAGGAGAACCGATCTCCAGGTGCTGCTGAGTCCGCAAAGGAAGAGGTTTTAAAAGGAATCCCGTTAGGTCGCTACGGCACGCCTGAAGAAGTTGTAAATATGATTACATTTCTAGCTTCAGATGAGGCTGGTGCTTGCACAGGGGGGGTATATACGGTGGATGGTGGAATATCAGCATACTGAGAGTGAAGGAACCATCTCTAGATCTGGGAGGTACGATGGGTAATCAAATGTTAGGTGCAATGGTAAACGAGCACTACGGCTCAGAAGGACTGTTGGGTAGAATTCTTACCGTTGCGCGCGAAACCGGAATCGAAATAGATGAAGCGCGTTCAGATGATTTTTCTGCAGTTTCAGAATTTCACATAGGTGGACGCAAGGCCACTATTGACCTTGGAAATATGGCTCAATTATCTGCGGGAGATAAAGTGCTCGACGTTGGCTCTGGGTTGGGTGGTCCTGCACGCACACTGGTTGAGAAATTTGCTGTGCGGGTTGAAGGTATTGATCTAACTCATGAATTTTGTTTGGTGGCTAACGAACTGACTCGCATAACTGGTTTCTCAGATCGAGCAGTATTCTCTCAAGGTAATGCATTAAGTTTGACCGGGGATTCAGATCATTATGACGTTGTTTGGACTCAGCAGTCATGCATGAATATCGAGGATAAACGCCGAATGTTGTCAGAAGCTTACCGTGTGCTAAAACCAGGTGGCACCTTTATATTTCAAGAAGTGTTCGCGGGAGATCGAGAGGGCGCGATAAGGCTACCGGTGCCTTGGGCGAGAAAGTCCGAGATGAGTTTCTTGTGGCCGGCGGAGGCCATTAGAAATTCGATCTTAGAGGCTGGATTTATAGAGAATATTTGGAAAAATGTGACGACTCAATATCTCGAGGAGTACCGAGTTACAGCAGAAAAGACTAGAGATTCGATGCAGTCCTCAACGCTGGGTGTACATCTATTGCTTGGGAATGAGGCTAAGCTCATGCGAAAAAATGTCGTTGATAATCTTAGTAAAGGACTAATATCTGTATATCAAGGTGTATTTAAAAAGTAGATATAACGGTGTTGATTTGGAGGCCTTATGATTCCCAGTGAAGGAAGCATTCACACTCAGAGTAAAGACGGCATATTTGAAATAGTTATTGATCGCCCTCTTAAGTTAAATGGCTTTACGCCTAAGATGTATCGCGAGCTAATTGAGGCCTATCGAGCTTTTGAAGATGATCCAATGTCGCGTTGTGCAGTCGTAACTGCAAACGGTGAGCACTTTACGGCGGGTCTTGATCTTCCGGAAATGAGGTCAAATTTGTCGGATGACTATATGCTCACTGGAGATGACGAGATTGATTTATTTGGACTTCGGCCCCCGTATCGCAGCAAACCGATAATTTATGCAGTTAAAGGTATTTGTTTTACTTTGGGCATTGAGTTGATGTTGGGTGCGGATTTTGTTGTCGCCGCGTCGAATACTCGCTTTGCCCAGATTGAGGTAAAGCGCGGTCTTATGCCCACGGGGGGTGCGACCACTCGGATGGTCTCTCGAGCAGGTTGGGGTAACGCAATGCGTTATTTATTGACTGGAGACGAGTTTGATGCAAATACGGCAAGGTCGTTAGGCTTCATTCAAGAGATTGTCGACCCTGGTGAGGAACGTTCATGTGCTATAGCGCTAGCAAAGAGAGTAAGTGACTGTGCTCCTATTGCGGTAAGAGCGGTTATTGAAAACGCGAGATCTGGATTAATAGATGGTGAGACCGAAGCGCATAGAGCATTTGGCGCAACTCAAAGGGCGCTTGTGAATACACGGGACTTTGAAGAGGGAGTTAAAAGCTTTCTCCAAAAAAGAGAAGCTAATTTTCGTGACGAGTAGGTTCTAGTTGATTTTAGGATTTTTGGGTAAGCCATTATGGGTAGTCCGAAAAACCTGATATTTTTTTGGTCTTCGAGCGCCCTCAGGTTTGAATCCAGTGCCCTTGGGTTGATATTGTGGGATAAGATGTTTTTTACCCGGGCCGATGAGGTTGGCTTTTCCCATTTTCTTCAATGCATCCCGTAACAACGGCCAGTTTTCCGGGTCGTGATATCTTAAGAATGCTTTGTGAAGGCGACGTTTACGCAATCCCTTTGGAATGGTTACGTCCTCACTGTCATGAGTAACTTTTCTGAGGGGATTTTTCTCTGAATGGTACATTGCTGTTGCGAGTGCCATCGGAGAGGGTAAAAATGACTGAACCTGGTCTGCTCGGAAACCATTAGCTTTTAGCCAAACGGCTAACTCGAGCATGTCTTCATCCGTAGTGCCGGGATGCGCCGCAATGAAGTAGGGGATTAAGTACTGTTCCTTCCCCGCTTGTTTTGAATAGCGGTCGAAAAGCTCTTTAAAACGGTCATATGTCCCTACACCTGGCTTCATCATTTTCGATAGAGGACCCTCTCCAATGGCCTCGGGCGCTATTTTTAGGTAACCACCGACATGATGCTGAGCGAGTTCTTTCACGTAGTTGGGAGATTCGATCGCAAGATCATAACGAACTCCTGAGCCTATTAATACTTTTTTGATACCCGATAATGACCGAACCCGTCGGTAGAGATTAATCAAAGAATCGTGATTTGTATTTAAATTCGGACAAATTCTGGGGTATACGCACGATAGTTTTCTGCATGAGGACTCTATAGTTTTACTCTTACAAGCGAGTCGATACATATTGGCGGTTGGGCCACCTAGGTCGGATATCACACCCGTAAAGTCTGGTGCCTTATCTCGAATGTGCTCCACTTCCCGAACGATAGAATTTTCTGATCTATTCTGAATGATGCGTCCTTCGTGCTCAGTAATAGAGCAGAACGTGCATCCACCGAAACAACCTCTTTGAATCGTGACAGAAAATCTAATCATGTCAAAGGCTGGAATTTTTTCCTTGCCATAACTAGGATGGGGTTCTCGTGCATACGGTAGTTCATAGAGCTGATCCATTTCAGCCATTTCGAGAGGGATTGGTGGCGGATTGATCCATACATCACGGTCACCGTGACGCTGTACAAGAATTCGCGCATTACCGGGATTCGATTCGAGATGTAACACTCGAGAGGTGTGCGCATACATTATCGGATCATTGCGCACGGAGTCATACGAAGGCAATCGAACCACCACTTTTTCTCGAGAAATATTTTTTGTTTGAATAACGGCAGGTTTGTCGTCATTTTGTTTCGATGTGTTTGGCGTCACCATTTGGTAAGGATCTACCGGTGGAGACAGCTTGCCAGGTTTATCCAGAGTCGTGGAGTCTTGTTCAACCCATTCTGGTCCGATCGTATCAACGATGTAAACAGTACCTCGGACGTCAGTGACTTCTTTGACTGGTGTGCCAGAGGCAATGCGATGCGCCACATCAACAAGTGCTCGTTCGGCATTTCCAAATAGCAGGATATCCGCCTTCGCATCCATTAAAACAGAGCGTCGAACCTTTTCTGACCAGTAATCAAAATGGGCGATACGCCTTAGACTTGCTTCGATCCCCCCTAAAATGATAGGGACTTTTTTGTAAGCTTGTCTGACTTTCTGGCTGTAGACGATGACGCTTCGATCCGGCCTTTTGCCTGGAGCTGCATTTGGAGTGTACGCGTCATCGGTCCGAATTTTCTTATCGGAGGTGTACCGATTTACCATTGAATCCATGTTGCCTGCGGTAACGCCGAAAAATAATTTCGGCTCTCCGAGAACCTTAAACGCATCCAGACTATGCCAGTCTGGTTGCGCAATGATTCCAACTCTGAATCCTTGATTTTCTAAAAGTCGTCCAACAATTGCCATTCCAAAGCTGGGGTGATCGACGTAAGCGTCACCTGTCACGAGAATGATGTCGCATTGATCCCACCCCAATGCATCCATTTCATCTTTCGACATGGGCAGGAATGGGGCGCTACCAAATCGTTTGGCCCAATATTTTTTATATTGGAATATGCTTTGTGGCGCGTTCATTGGTCTGGATACATAATTGGGCGAATAAGCGATAGTCTAAAGTATTACAGGTTATATCTCGAATGGTTTTCGATAATTCGCCACTCGCCAGGCGATAGCCCATCGATAGAGAGTTCACCAATAGAGCGACGCACGAGTCGTAAAGTGGGATGACCAACAGCTGCAGTCATTTTACGTACTTGTCGATTCCGGCCTTCAATGAGCCCTAATTCTATCCAGGCAGTTGGAATGGCCTTGCGGTATCGAATCGGTGGATTTCTTTCCCATATTTTCGGTTCACTGATGCGTCTTGCGGTGGCCGGACGTGTCATGCGCCTTGCAATTGTTACGCCTTGCTCAAGTTGTGCAATAGCCATATCGTTTGGTTCGCCTTCAACCTGAGCCCAATAGGTCTTCTTTTTCTCAAATTTAGGATCAGACAATCTTCTTTGCAATTGGCCATCATCGGTAAGAATAAGTAGGCCCTCACTGTCTAAATCAAGACGACCAGCGGGGTATACTTTTTTGATGTCGATATAGTCCGAAAGTGTTGCTCGATTACTTTCATCGGTAAATTGGGAAAGAACACCGAACGGTTTATTAAAAAGTAAGATCAAAATGTTCCCTCTGATGTTCCTGCTCTTTTTGAAGCCGGCTCAGCTTGATTCTAGAGGATAATAAGCACCGTGCAGTGTATACTATCAACGTACGTATTGTACTTACACATTTTTTTTTAATTCTATTAAAAGAGATCTAAACCATTATGTCTTATAGATTTTTCTCCTTAAAATTTCTAACTATTAGCCTGTGCTTGGTCGGGTTGTTTAATATCTTATCTTTGCGAACTGCAGATGCTGCCGGTTCCGTTGCAATGCAAGCGGCCAGTCTTATGAAGTTGGCTCCTCAGGCCTATAACATGGGCATGCGTAATGGAAATGCTGACAAGTGGAACCAATATTTTGAGTCGAAATCACGTCGCTCGATGCCGGGTTCTTTAATTGAAGGTGCTCCAGCCATAGAGGCTTACTATAAGTGGGAGTTTGAAACTTTCAAGGCGAAGTGGACAACCAAGCGAGTCACCGTGCAAGACCTTATCGGAGCTATGGAATACGAGTGGTCTGCGACTCACAAATCCTCGGGTGATAAGATTAAGATTAACGGAGTGGCTATTTTTGAACTTGGGATGAGTGGCAAGGTCAAGAATTTAGATTTCTATTTTGATACGGCGCCGGTTGCAAAATATTTTAAGGATGCGCCGGGATTAAATTGAGGATAAACAATGAGAGATATTGGTTTTTTAAAAGTGTCATCCTTTTTAGCTTCGGCAATATTTTGTATTAGTACTGTTTTTGGTGGTACAGCGCTCGCAGAGGAAATTTCCGAATGTCCCAAAGACGAACTATGGATGGAGTGTCGGGCAGCTCAGGGTGATGTGCTTGCTATATATGTCGTTGCTCGTGATTCCTATGACCTAGCTTATGCGCAGGTTAAAGAGCAAGGTCTTGCTGATTTTACCCAGGCATTAATGATGGGCCGGCAGCTCGTGGATATGGAGGAGAGGAATGGTGGACGTTTACTTAAGATGATTCATCTTCAACTTAGCTGGGGAAATCATATTGATCGAGACCAGGCCTTAGCGTGGTTAAAAGAAGATCGAGATCAGCGTGATCTGGATTATCTGCCGGTGCTAATTAATCGGTTGGCGCCTGGTCATACTCAGTAGATTAACTGAAACAGAAAAAAAGGCAGCTCTTCGAGCTGCCTTTTTTATGAGAATAATACAAGTCTAGTAACAGTATTTACTGGTGCTCTTGGCAACCGATTTTCCATTCGACGCTAGCCTCGAGTGGCTCTTTACATCTCAATTCATTCAAGATGAAGTCTGTCATTACGTATAAGTTCTCGTCGCTGAAGTCCCCTTCAAACGCAGGCATTCCTAATGCGGTGCGTCCGTACTTGATTGTGGCCATTAACATTTCACGCGGCAACGGTGTCTTCCTTAAATTTTTACCCCATCCGCCCTCGCTATGTCCTCCTTGCCCCATATATTTGTGGCAGGTAATACAGTAGCGATCAAATAGTTGTCGTCCTCCAGGCCCTCTTTTCTTGATCTTAGGTCGTTCGGCCTGAGCGGTTTTTGTAACGTCGGTGGTTATGTCTAGTGTGAGCACTAAACTGAACGCAATAAAAGAACCAATTAGCCCTGTTATCGTTCGCTTAAGCAATATTTTCATCATCATTAAAAAGCCTAATATCTCGTTGTTTCAATATCTTTGGGACGAATCCCAGATTTAAAAACTTACGGGACCGTAAAGGTCCCGTAAGTTCGTACTATTTACCTCTATTTCCGTAACTACCGATTTAAATTAATTTGGTAGCTCGAAGACATAAAGGACATTACTAGGAACCTGAGCTTTAAGTTCAGGTGTAGCGCTAACGAACCACTGAGGCCAAGCACCACCTAGTCCAACCTCAATCGCAATGTACTGCTTACCACCAGCCATGTAGGTCATTGGTGGCGCATTAATTGCGGATCCAGTCTCGAATCTCCATAGCTCTTCTAAGGTCACCGCATCGTGCGCAACTACTGCACCTTCAGCATAACCAGAGAATACTAGTCCACCAGCGGTGGTTAGTAGCCCGCCTAACTGAGGATACTTTGTTGAATGCTTCGCTACGACTTTACCGGTTTGTACGTCAATCGCAGTGATGCTTCCCCAAATACGTCCGCAATCTGGATCTTCATATGTTGAGTAAGGTGCACCTCCGAGGAACAACTGCCGTGGCTTATGTTGTCCAGGAACAGTTACCTCAGTGAACGCCTTATTACATCCATCAATTGTTGGAATGTAGTAGTAGTTAGTTTGAGGGCTGTACGCTGTTGGCGGCCAGTTTTTTCCACCCATATGTCCAGGCTTCAAAGTACCTTCGATGGTTCCACGGCCTTCGGTGGCAGTACCACGCATAGCAGCCGTTCCAGGAACGTACGTTTGAACGTCTTTGTTGGGATCATAAGTGTTAGGTCTGCAGTTTTCATCAAGACCACCACTCCAGTTTAGCTCCTCAACGAATTGAGTTGCCCACAAACATTTACCTGTTACGCGGTCAAGTGCATACGCATAGCCATTTCTGTTTGCGTGCAAAGTAGCGCGCTGGAATTTACCTTCGATGTTCGTGTCAACAAAAGTGTTTTCGTTGATAGAGTCGAAATCATAAGGATCGTTTGGTGTGTGCTGGAAACCCCAAACAATTTCTCCACTGTCCGCATCCACAGCAATAGTACTGTCTGTCCAAAGGTTATCGCCTGGACGGTATGCTGAATCCCAGTCAGGACCTGGATTTGCTGTACCCCAAACAATGATGTTTAGTTCTGGATCCCATGAACCTGTAACCCAAGTTGTACCGCCACCTGTTTTCCAAGCGCCGTAATCATCTTTCCAAGTCTCTGAGCCTGGCTCACCCGGTGCAGGGATGGTATAAGTTCTCCATACTTGCTCGCCAGTCTTGATATCCATAGCTTCTAAGTATCCACGAACACCAAATTCAGCGCCGGCCATACCGGTAACAACTTTATCACCAGCAATTAGTGGTGCGCCTGTGATGGTCTCACCGTTACCTGGATCAGCTACTTGAGCTTCCCAGACAAGCGTACCGTCGATTTTGTTAAGCGCTAGGATTCGACCATCAATAACCGGAGAAATGACATAGTCATCCGCTAGAGCAACACCTCGGTTGTTAATACCGCAGCATGCAACAGTGGTAGCGTAGTCTCTATCTGGAGCTGGGTCATAAATCCACACGATACGAGGGCTTCCGCCGTTTGTATCAAGCTTAGTTACAACACCCCAGCCGGTGGTGAGATATAAGAATCCGTCTTCAGCAATTGGTGTGCCTTCCAAGCCCGCAAATGGAAAAGCAATAACTTCTTTTCCGCCGCCTTGTGTTCCACCCATCGCGTAAGTAAATGCGACTTTAAGATCCTGAACATTGTCTTTGTTTATGTGTGCAAGACCTGAGTAGCGGTGAGCCTCCAAGTTCCCGTGGTGGTTCAGCCAGTTTTCAGGTTCTTTTTCACTGTTTACAAGACGATCCGTAGTAACAGTTCCAGCTATTGCTGAAAAAGCTAGCGTTGCGCCAGCTAATGCTACCCCGAAACGCCCGAGTGACGTTTTGAGTTTCATTAAATCTCCTCCCGAAGAATTATTAATACATAGACCTTAATTTGGATTGCAAATTAAAGCGCTTTGGATGGCGATGAATCTTTTTTGTATTCAGAATGCATCTCTATCCATAACTTTATTTTATACCACTAGGCGTCTTGGTCAAGAGCATTTGCTCGTTATTTGAGTCTTCGAGCTGAGTCAAAATAAGCCTCGATGGCTACGGGCAGCGAATCGTATGTTCGCATTGTGAAATTTTCTAACTAGTTTTGTCAGATAAGATTTGTGGGATATCTGCAATCCATTGATTTTTATGAATTATGAATAATATGGAGCATTCACGAATTACTATTATGTCCACCAAAGCAGCGAACCATTTTGGTGGATTCATTGATTTGATTCACGATGACATGAGGATTTAGCTTTAAATCTGGTTAAAACTTTCCAAATTTTAAATAGGCTTCTTTAGGGTCCATTCCAGCCATAATTGCTTTCCTCACGGCATTTTCCGTATTCATTACTAATTCTGCTTGGGTGATTGTCTCTTCTGCGCGCTCATGAGGGA